>TARA_R110002072_G_scaffold9584_1_pt1 | contig 47736 bp, 26 predicted proteins | sample TARA_R110002072 | Tara Oceans TARA_R110002072 (sample SAMEA4397118) | marine metagenome | biome: Polar Biome; feature: [SRF] surface water layer (ENVO:00010504); material: water (ENVO:00002006), including particulate matter (ENVO:01000060) such as... | depth 5 m | reverse complement strand
TGATATGGTTGCCCCCTATTCTGCACCCAGCTCAATACTAAATTCAGCGGTTGGGCCCCATCGACGTGTTAGCACCGTTGAATTCAGCACTAAACGGCTATTAAGCATTGGCAAACAGCATGGCGGCACACTCAATGACGTGGTTATGGCGGTGTGTGGTGGCGCCCTGCGAAACTACTTGCTAGAACTGGATGCCTTACCCAAGAAGTCACTGGTTTCTCAGGTACCCGTTTCGTTCCGCCAGAAAGACGATGCCGGTGGTGGTAACGCCATTGGCATGATGCTCGCCTCTTTAGGAACGGATGAAGCAGACACCCTTACCCGGTTCAAAAAAGTCAAAGCCTCTATGTCGGCAGGTAAAGCACTGCTAGGCAATATGAATGCTGCTCAAATCACCGCCTATAGCGCGATTATGACCCTACCCTTTGCTTTAGGACAGATGACGGGCTTAGGAAATAGTAGTAGCCGCCCCATGTATAACGTGGTGATTTCGAATGTGCCCGGGCCGAAAGAAAAGCGTTATTTAAATGGTGCCGAAGTATTCAGTATACATCCGGTATCATTCGTCATGCAGGGCCAAGCCTTGAACATCACCTTGTTTACCTATGACGATAAAATCACCTTTGTATTTACCGCCTGCCGTGAATCACTCCCGAGCATCCAGCGTTTAGTCACACACACGACCGATGCACTAGAGTCACTTGAGAGTACAGTGAAAAAAACCAAATCCAAGCCAAAGAAAAAAGCCACGGCTCGCAACAAGGCAGATACATAGGTCGGAAAACTAGAGCATTTTATCGGCAGCTTTCAACGCCGAAACTTGAGTGATAATATGCTCATCTAAAGAAACACTCGGGTAGAAAAGCGTAAGCAATCCAAAAACAGTGTGAATTGTAAATAGGCCTCATTGGATGTCAGTACTTAAGAAATACCTAACCCAAATAAGCGTAGGGAAAACGATAAACTACACTAAATTCTTGGCGACTCTACCCTCTCGATATCGGCACCGAAAGCATGAATTATTTTCGACTGAGCTTATCGCGCCTAATGCTTGGCAAGTGAATATTTTAGATGATCAAGTGCGTACTGAGCTATTCTCTCTCGCCGAAAAGCCCACTTCAAGACTCCATGCGGCTGATCAAGGGGACTCCCACCAAGCGTCGACGACGGTTAGCTATTTATTGGTATATCACGAACACTCCCCCGATAAACGACCAGAGCTTATCTATCTCGATAAGCATCAAACGATTCAGGGATTTAAATCCAAGAAACAATTATTACTGATTGAGAATGAAGAAAACTTCTTTCAATTTGAATGCATGTGTTTGGCCATTTCCCAAATCATAGGCGAACCAGTCAGCCTTCAGAATACAGATATCGCCTTAGGCAGTGGAATGAAGGTATCTGCAGAACTGAATGTAGCGTGGTACAAACACTACGATAAAGTACTGTGTGCTTTTGACTATGACTTGGCAGGCTTACAGATGTTTGCATCCTTAAAAGCGTATTTACAAGATAAGGCTGTCTTTGTTCAGCCTGCTGATTATTCAACTTGGTTAGCATCATTCAAAAAAATACCTGACAATGCAATTAAATTACAAAAAGCACGCGAATTAACCGAGCGCCTGGGTTTTACTGAATTGGGCCAGGCATTTACAGAAACTCGAAAATTTATGGAACAAGAGCTGATGCTCAAGATGGTGATGGATGAGTAAAGATAAGTTTCTAATCAAACGTTTGGTGATGGTTGACTCTGCCGGGCTTTGTTATGTTGAGCTGCCGGTAGATCGCCACGCAATGCTACTGGGTAAGGGCAATGTGGGGAAATCCAGCCTTCTCAACGCCATCCGTCTGTTTCTTCTACCAGAGAATAACTTCAAAAACAGCAAAAACAAGTTTGCCTTTAAAGTGCCCAATAAAGATGAGTACTACAGTAATGATGAAAGTTATAACCATTACTTTCCTTCATCGCGCAGTTTTTTGATTCTTGAAGTGACAAACCATGTTGGTAGTCATTGTCAAATTCTATATCGAAGCCAAAATATGGGCTTTAACCGTATATTTACACCCTTAGCCTATGACCAGATTCGTTCACTTTTTTGGCAGTGCGGAGCGGGTGATGGCACCGATAAAAAGGCGGATGAAGATGGAATAGGTCATGCTGTTGCCGACCTATCTGTGGCTAAAGTCAGTGAGCGCTTAAAAAAATTCGCACCTAAAACGGTGATGGTAAGCGACACAGGCAAATTGAAGCGAATGCTCTATGCCAATAATTTTCTAGATCTGGAAGACATGCGTTACTGCTTGTTCCCGCTGACAGAAACCGACGACAACCGTATTGAGTCCCTAAGAACACTCATTCTATTATTATTTGAAATGAATACCGGAGCAGACTCGGTCGCAAAGGCCGTCGCCAGTATTATTGAAGCGGACAAGAAATATGCAACAGATGCACTAGAGTTTGATATTGACGAGTTCCTTCAAAAGCACCTTGAACTCAAATCAAAGCAGCAGACATTAACGCGTATTCGTAATTTTGAACTTAGATTCAATACCCTGAAAAAGGACTACGATGACTATACGCGTTTAGATGCGGTAGATAGTCATTTTTGTAAACTGACTCAACGACTTAAAAATCAAACCCTCGATATCCGCTCTGAAAGAGAGAAACTTGCTAATTTATATCAGCAATCGAAGCAGAAATATAAAGAAAGTGAAGACACGTTTAAGCAGCTTAAACAAGAAAAGTATGCACAAGATATGTTAATCAGAGAGTGCACTAAAACGATTGCAGAAGAGCAACGGCATATCGATGTAGTTGAAAGTTTAAAGTTGCAGTATGCCTCTAATTTTTCGGTTTCCGAAATTCTTCAGATATCACAAGAAGAATTTCTTGATAAATCAAACCAGCGCGAAGCCTTGATAGATGAAGATAAGTCAGCACAGCGAAAAGTTGAGCTACAAAAACTTATTCAAGGAGGAAAAGAAACCGGGGCACATCTACAACAGAGGCTATTAAATGAGCAGTTCAGGCTTGATGCGCAGTTGCCAGACCATACTTTGGAGCCCTTGGCTGCCGTCAATAAAAATTTGGTATTAGCCAACCCCTGCCGCTCTCTAACCGAGCTTGAAACAAAAACTATCAGTGAGTTTAGTGCTTTATTTGAGTGTTCATCTGACCGGGCTAAATGGTTTGATCAGTCTTTCCATAAGCAGTCACAGCCACTCATTGATGATGTGGAAAAGCAGCTTCAAAAAATAGAAGATGAGCTGCATGCTTGGAATCGCTCGCTGAATGACCTGACTAGCACGGATACTAGTTTACCCAGGCAAAAGAAAATCGAGGATACTGACAAGGAAATTAAGTCGCTTGAAAAAGAGATTACGGCTTTAACACGCTATGAAGCTGCCAAGTTTAATTTACCTGACGCACAAGCAAAGTTAGCAGTATTAGAGCAGGCGCTGAATGGCCTTAACGCTAAACTTGATAAACTGGAAAAAAACAATGAAGCACTCAAAAGCAAGGCTGCACACTGCAAGACCGAGCTGGAACTTATTACCACAAAACATTATGCGATCAATGACCTGGCGAGTAAGCAAAAAACGCTCTGTCATGTTTATCCCAGACTTAATCATGCCTTAGCAGTTTGGACGGAATCGATGCCCCCTGATGAGGACACTAGCACGGTTAATCAACAGGACTTTGAGCAGGTTGACAAAGACTTGCGTCAATTAGACAAGCTGAGAGATAAAATAATAAATGAGTTACGCGAGTCAGTACATGAAGGCATTATTGAGGATGATCATGAAATTCGTAATCAAGCACCGGCTTCACACTCAGTAAAATACTGTATGCAGCGTATTCGTGATGTCTATTCTGAATTACCCCAGCAGGAACAAGTACTGAAACTTCAGGTACATGAACATAATGAGTCTGTGGCAAGTTATATTAAAGTCCTGACCGATAACCATGAGCAGGTTCAGCGCTTTGAAAGCCAGCTAAACAGGGACTTTAGCCAAGTCAGTATTAATGATCTGGAACAGGTAGCGGTTAGTATCTCGGTTCACCCTAAATTCAGAAACTTGATTGCAGAGATCAACAAGTTTGATTTGCATGGAGACAAACTGCCTTCTGATGAATTCTATGAACGTTTACGTGTTTTTGTGGGGGAATTTTTTAATGGCAGTTCAGATACCAAGCTCACCATGGATAAAATCGTTACCAATCTGAGTTACCGAACCAAAAAGGCCGGTGAGGAGCGCTTACAAACCAAGCAACAATCTAACTCTACGACTGCACTGATTAACTTTGAAATGGTTCAGGTGTTACTCAATAAAGTGCTTCACAGCAGTGCCAATGTTGCCATGCCCTTGGTATTAGACGAGGCTGCAACCATCGATCTGGCACAGTTTGACTGGTTATTACCGCATTTGTCAGAGCGGGGCTTTAGCTTATTTGCCGCTTCGACCTACAGTGCGAGCGCTGAGCTTATTCATAAAATTGGTGTATATCACGAGATCGGTATGATGAAAACGTCCCGGCCTTATCACCACAACCGCACGATTGTCTATTGGGGCGGTGGTGAAGGTTTCTTTGCCATTAATGACCCCTCCATTATGGATATTTCGGTGGTAGAGCGTGAGCAAATTTCTTTTTTAGATGGTGAAGCATGAGTAAGCGTTTTAACACGCTAGAGACGATGCGCATTCTTTTGAATCATCCACAGGTTATGCTGGATTGCATTCAAAATATGGATGATAGAAAGGAGCGTTATATCAGGGAGTCTGCACTGATCATTAGCGTCAGACGTTATATAGCCCCCTTGGAGCAGGATACTCAGCGTCGTTTAAAAGCCGTTTTTAAGACCGAAAATCTATTTCAGTCTCAGGTAGTTGCCGATATAGAGAAAAAAAACGGTGACAAACTACTGTTGTTTCAGGATGAAGTATTAAATATATTTCGATTATGTAATGCCTCGCTACAGCAAGATATTACGGATACTAAATTGCGCAGTCGTTTAGATAGCCTTCGTTCGGTGGCAAACCGGCTTGAGGCAGCGTCTTTCTTAATGTCTGACCCAGACTTTACAGAACTTAGAGATGATTTATTGGAGCAGCTCAGCAGTTTACTGGGTTTGGTGCGCAAGAATGTTTCTGCAATGCAAAACTGGAGCAGCAAGTTAGAAGATCTATCGGCTCAATCAAGTAAATCACCCGAGTATTTTTTATCATTTCGACAAGAACTGTTTGAGAAAGTCAGCCTTATTTATGAAAGACACATCAAACCCACTTGGACATTTGTAAACCCAAATTTGAGATTGGCTGAAGGCTTGAACTTGTTTGCTGTACTGAATGAATGTAAACAGCGCTTTGAAACTTATGGTTTTCATGACATCGCGGATCAGATATTTCGCTTTTCCATGAGTTTTACCAATATCTACAAGCCTGTCACTGCCGTTTCAAAAGAAGTAGAACGGTTTTTACGCAAAAGCCGCAAGGGCATGCTTGAATCAAATACCATGGAGCACTTTTATCAACAGCTGAGAACTGATTACGGTCAAACCCTGAGCCATGATCTGAGAAAAACCCGTCTGGAAAGGTCCCTCGTAAAAGAAACAGGATTTGCCGTGGGGCTCAAACAACAAGCAAGGCCAAAGAATTACCGCTTTGGTGACTCAATCGCCTATACCGATAATCTATTTACCGAAATAGAACTCCGCCTAGGGGATATGTCTAAAAACCTTAACTGGCTACCAGAAGTGGGGCAAAGTGCTGCTGGATCATTAGCCAAACAGAGTCTGCAACGAGCTGAAAAACTCTATCTGTGGATGAACGAGATGGAGCTTCGCCCGACTCAGGATCTTATTGCAATGTTGCATTATCGATTATTGGATTTTTTACCCCATTATCAATTCTCTGACTTATTGACGGCATCCATTCGCTTATCACATGAGTTTGCTGGACATAACCGAAACACTATGAACTTAGTGAATACCAACAAACACGTTCGTATAGCGTTTGAAGAACAATCCTATGTTTACCGTCGTCGTAGATTGGAAGCAGTAGAAATAGAGCCCACGGAGAAACAATCATGGAATTAGCACAATCCAGGCTAGATTCATTTGATGAAATAGATGCAAAGATGAGCGCGTTAATATACCGCGATTTTGTTCAAGGGAAAGTGATTACCAAAAGAGCATATGACACGCTTAGGTCTGAATATAAAGACAACCCCCAGTACACATTATTATTTAATCACCAAAACCATTTTAATAAGTTATATCAACATATTGGTAGTGAACTGGTATTAGATGAGTCGGGTGAGTTTTATTATATTCGAGAAGTCGGCGATGAAGGCGCCGATGAAGCTGATGAGAACGCCTTCAAAATTCAGGTTGTATTATTAATTTTAGGCCGCTATTTCTCTAGGTCTGGCAGGGATCTAGAATTGTTAACGCTGCCAGATATCGGGATCGATGAAGCTGATATGACAGCCTTGAACGAAGACCCGGAATACCCGGATATTCTGCGAGCGGCCCGTTTTAAAAATGGCATCCAAGAGGCTCTGGATTTTATTACCAGTCGTTGTTTCGCATACAAAACAGGGAATAAGCGTTATTTTTTAAGTGATGCTGGGAATGCTTTTCTTTTGCGCTTAGTGTCAGCTTATGAAAAGAATAATCTGGAGTGAAACAGCTTCTGTGTGTTCAGCTTGTAGAAGAATAGTTAATGGTAATCAACAAGATGCTTAACCATGTCGTCCATATCCTTTTCAAGTTCTTTAATGGCCAGTTGTGGTTCTGAAAGCGGTTCGACTAAGGCGTAATTGTATAATTGGTTTGCCTGAAGGTGAATTTTTTCGTGGTTAACTTCCAGCTGCAAAAGCCAGTCTTTATTAAAAAGCTTTTTTTGTTTGGCGCGTTTTATCCATTCACCGCATTGGCAATGCTTATGTGTTTTCAAGGCCCAGTCTGGTATTTCTTTTCCATTCGTCAGCAGCCCTTTTTTAAACGCATTAAACCAATAATTAGTGCTTAGGCGGAATAAAGATAAGGATGTTTCTTTTACTGACAGCTCTGAACTGCCGCACTTAATCCAATTTGGGTTGCCTGTATAACGCGCTATCCACTCAGGAATATCTTCTGCTGCCATCGGCTTTGCTATGCCAAAACCCTGGGCGTCTTTGCAGCCCATTAATAACAGCATCAGACCGTGCTCATCGGTCTCAACACCTTCTGCAATGATATTCCTGCCAAATGAGTTAGCCAAGCCAATGACACCATCAATGATTGAATAATCACCATTGTCTTGAAGAATATTTCTAACAAAGGATTGATCTATTTTTATTGTATTTGCTGGTAAGTTACGCAAGTGGGAAAGGGTTGAATAGCCTGTACCAAAATCATCTAAAGAAAAATTGATCCCTAAGGTATTCTTGCACCTTGTCATCACTTCGGCAACTTTAGTGACATCACTAATTACAACACTTTCAAGTATTTCTATTTGTAATCGTTCGATATTGATACTTGGGTGTTTTACCAATGCCGCTTCTAACTGGGGGAAAAATACATCGGAGAGCAAATGATGAGGTGAAATATTGATACTTAACTCAAGATCCAAGCCTAGTTTTAGCCAGTCTTCTGCTTGCTCAAGCGCATTATTAATGACCCACTCACCAAGCTGGATATCTACGTTTGTGCCTTCGATAATAGGCAAAAACTCTAAAGGTGGCACCAAACCAACATTGGGTTTATTCCATCTAATTAATGCTTCTACACCGTATATATGGCCAGTATCCATGCTGACTTTGGGTTGATAAAATAAACTGAACTGTTTGTTGGCAAGTGCATCTTTAATCTCTTGCAAATGGTGATGTTTTATAATCGTTTTTTGATCTTCTTCAAGATTATAAAAATTGTAACTGCATTTACCTTCCAGTTTTGCTTTATACATAGCTTGGTCTGCATGTCTTATTAGTGTATCCAGGTCAGCATTATCTGAAGGGTAGATAGTGATACCAGCTGAAACGCTAATTGACAGATACTTGCTTCAATAAAATATGGCTGCGTCACACAAAATAATAATCTATCCATTAATTTTTCAATCTGGTTAATCGTATGGACATTTCCCAATAGTAATATGAATTCATCCCCCCCCTGCCTTGAAATACTATCTGATTCTCTGAGTATTGATGTGATTCGTTCTGAGACTGAAATTAATAGAAGGTCACCTATATCGTGTCCATATTTATCATTGACGGGTTTAAAATCATCCAAATCAAGAAAGCAAATAGCCATAAGACTATTGTTTCGTTTGCAGCTTAATGCGGCCATCGCAAATCTATCTGCAAAGAGGGTGCGATTGGGTAATCTTGTTAAAGGGTCATAATACGCGAGTACTTCGAGTTGCTTTTGCTGATTCTTGATTTCAGTGATGTCGGTAAAGATGGCGACATAATGAGTGGCTATATTATTCTCATCTTTTAAGGCGGTAATGGTGATTATTTCTGGGTAGATTTCACCATTTTTACGTTTATTCCATATTTCCCCATGCCAATGACCTTCTGATTTTAGTGAACTCCAAAGCTTTTGGTAAAAATCAGGCGTTTGTTTTCCAGAGCTAAGTATACGGGGGTTATTGCCAATAATTTCATCTCGGCTATAGCCCGTAATATCACAAAATGTAGGGTTTACATCGACAATTTTACTGTTTAAGTCGGTAATCAAAATCCCTTCATGAGCCCCTTTAAATACTTGTGCCGCCAGCCTTAAATCCTTTTCGTTATTGATACGTTCCCCAATAAGATGATTAAAGGCCTTTACCATATCTGATATTTCATCGTTACCCTGCTCTCTAAGTAGTTTATTCGGAACGCGTAAGGAGGTATTTTCCCGCATCGTTTTTGCTATGTAGCCAATTTCACCGACAAGTCTTGAACGTATTTTCAAACCCAGAAGAGTACATAAAATGACGGCAATGACAGCGACAAGAGCATTAGACACTAACATGATCCGGGCATCTTTAGCCATGGTGTATGACCTAGCAAACATATCTTCCAAAAGGTTAAGACCACCTATGTGCAGTACAGTGATTCTGTCGGTAGCATCCATCCACCATTGCTCAGTATTGGGTGGATTTTTAAACTGATTTAATGTTGGCAGGCTCATAACCGTATCTGAAGAATAATGGGTGTTTGTGTAAACAAATTCCCCAAGCATCATCTCCCTGTAGTTATCTATTTTTTGATTGTTCAGATTATGAAATTGCGTATTGATAAACCTTAGGTCTTGCTCTCTTGCAATATTGCTAAAACGCCTAAAGGCCGCCTGTTGGCCAGCGATGTCTGAGAGAATTTGTTTGAACTGTTCCTGGCTAATTGTGCCTGCGTTTAACACCCTAGTGAACTCACCACGTTCAAGCCCGGCATGCTCTTGCAGCCATTGCAAACTAACAAATGATGAGACAAGATTACTTAATTCGCTATCATTCATAAAGGTTTGGCTAAGCTCAATGAAGTTGATAATTTTAAGTATGATTTCACTGTATTGTGAAAAGTAATCTTGTTGATTATTGCGAAATACTGCTGCTCGTATATTAGGCAAAGCTGATAAAGAATCGGCAATCGTGTTCCATTTTGAGTGCTTTATCGGTGATAACGAACTAGGCGCTGCAGTTATTTTTTTGTGTAGCTGACTAAGGAGTTCATCATTCTTCGCGTATTGGATACTTAGTTTTTGATTAAAATGACTGATGCTCGATAAATCATTCGCGTTAACAATGCCCGCACTTAATCCTCTTTCTTGCTGTAAGCCATAAATAAGTTTATCAAAGATAGAAATGATATTGAGTGTAGTGATGATGTATTGAGTATTTTCAAGCTTTTGATATTTTTCATGAGTCGATATGAAAGAAAAAATAATGACAGTAAAGATGGGAATAATAAAAAAAATGGATAGTTTCTTGCTGATTGAAACGTGATTTAAGTCAAGCATAACGCTTCCCGACTGCTTAGCCTTCTCTGCTATAAGAGTAATAAGAGTAAACATAAATGATACTCATTAGCCTAGACCCAAGTGAAGATAATATCTACTGAAATAAGAAATCATTAGCCCAGACTTGATGCAGGTCTATAGACACACCCTGGTGACACCTTACTTAAAACTTGCTATGCATATTGAGGAAAGTAAAATGGCGTTTCTGTGAGCCAATATAATTAAGGAAACGACATGAGCCTTCACCCTCTAGCTGGAAAGCCAGCGCCAGAAGAAATCTTAAGCAATATTCCTTTACTGGTTTCACACTATTATCAGACTCAGCCTGACCCAGGCATTGCGGAACAATGTGTCGTATTCGGGACATCGGGTCATCGTGGCAGCGCGTTAGCAGCCAGTTTTAATGAAATGCATATCTTGGCCGTGTGTCAGGCGCTTTGTGAATATCGCCAAACGAATCATATTAATGGGCCTTTATTTTTAGGCAAAGATACACACGCACTTTCTGAACCCGCTTTAATAACGGCACTTGAAGTTTTTGCTGCCAATGCTGTCGAGGTGCGCATTCAAGCGGGTGGCGGGTATACTCCAACACCGGTTATCTCTCATTCGATTCTTCAATATAACCTTGGCAGGTCTTCAGGTTTTGCCGATGGTGTGGTGATTACGCCTTCGCATAATCCACCGCAAGACGGGGGATTTAAATATAACCCGCCTCACGGTGGCCCGGCCGACACCCAAACAACCTCTGTCATTCAAAACAGAGCGAATGAACTCTTAAGGCAAGGTCTAACAGGTATTAAACGAGTATCTCTTGTTAAGGCGATGCAGGCTGATACCACTCAGGAAATCGACTTTATTTTGCCTTATGTTCAGGACCTAAAAAACGTGCTCGATATGGATGCCATCGCTAAAAGTGGTTTGAAAATCGGGGTAGACCCAATGGGGGGAAGTGGCATTGCCTATTGGGAACCCATTGCAGAAATGTACTCTTTGAATATTGAAGTGGTCAATAAACGCATTGACCCGACTTTTTCATTTATGCGTGTCGATAAAGACGGAAAAATTCGCATGGATTGTTCCTCCTCCTATGCGATGGCTCAGCTAATTGAATTGAAAGACCGCTTTGATATCGCCTTCGGCAATGACCCTGACTATGACCGTCACGGTATCGTTACTAAAAGTTCCGGCTTGATGAACCCAAATCATTACTTAGCTGTCGCGATAAACTACCTCTTTTCAAATCGCCCGGAATGGGGGGGGAATGTCGGCATTGGTAAAACCCTGGTTTCAAGTTCCATGATAGATCGAGTTGCTCAGTCTCTAGGTAGACATTTGATAGAAGTACCGGTGGGTTTTAAGTGGTTTGTTGACGGTCTAAAAGAAGGCTCAATCGGTTTTGCCGGTGAAGAAAGTGCAGGCGCGTCATTTTTAAGAAAAAATGGCAGGGTTTGGAGTACCGATAAAGACGGCATTATTATGGATCTATTGGCAGCAGAAATATGCGTCACAACAGGGAAAGACCCAGGCCAGCATTATGCTGATTTAGAAGCCAAATTTGGCTCACCCATTTATGAAAGACAAGATGCGGCGGCAAGTAAAGCGCAAAAGGATAAATTAAGTAAGCTCTCACCAGAACAAGTATCGGCATCTGAATTAGCAGGCGAAATAATTCTTCAGAAATTAACCAAAGCACCAGGTAATGATGCATCGATTGGTGGTTTGAAAGTAACGACTGAAAACGGGTGGTTTGCAGCGCGCCCTTCAGGAACAGAGGATGTCTATAAAATATATGCTGAAAGTTTTATTGATAAAACGCATTTGAAAACACTTCAAACAGAAGCAAAAGTGCTTGTTGATAAAGCAATGAATTAAGAAAACAAAAAGACCGTTCATTGAGCTTGTCGAAATGCCTCTGTTGAGTTTTTCCACTGAAGGGTCGAAACAGGCAAGAAGAGGTAGCTCGTGGAAACTGGAACACCCTTCGACAAGCTCAGGAACCGTGTTTTATGCAGAAGTACCTATTTTCACTTACACTGTGTTTTGTCATATTTATTGATGCTGCATCTGCCCGTCCTAAAATCGGCTTAGCACTCGGTGGTGGCGGTGCAAAAGGCGGTGCTCATCTTGGTGTACTAAAAGTACTTGAGCGCGAGAACATCCCTGTCGATTTTATTGCCGGCACCAGCATTGGCGCTATAATCGGTGGTTTCTATGCCTTGGGTTATTCAGCAGACGACATCGCTGAAAAAATGCTTTCTACCCCTTGGGAAGAAGGTTATTCCGATACTATTCCCAGGCAATTACTTCCTTATCGTTTAAAGCAGCGAGACCAGTTTAATGTGCCTTTAAATATTGGCCATGAAGGCTATCAAATCAAAACACCAAGTGGTCTGTTATACGGGCAAAATGCCTCTATGTTACTACGTGATGCTTTCGGTAATATTGCCAACTTCTCAGATTTTGATGAGCTGCCTATTCCTTATCGTGCAATCGCAACGGACTTGAGCGCTAACGAAGCGGTCATTCTCAACAAAGGGAGTTTGCTTATGAGTATGCATGCATCGGCTAATGTTCCGGGTGTTTTAGCACCGGTAAAACACGATGGCAGGCTATTGGTTGATGGCGGCATAGTCAATAACTTGCCTATCGATATCGTCAAACAGATGGGTGCCGATATTGTTATTGCTATCGATATTGGCGACCCATTAATGCAGACAGATCAACTCTTGGATACCTTCACCATATTAGGCCAGCTTTCCAGTTTCTTAACATCGTCTTCAACGTTTAGACAAAAAAAATTATTAAGTGAAAAAGATCTGTTAATTGAGCCCAGGGTTGCGCATCTAAGCACAACAGATTGGTCGGTTTTTTCGGAAGGGATTGATGAGGGGGAAAAGTCTGCAGAAGAGCATATCGAACAGTTGAGGCGCTTAAGTATTTCACCTTCTGAATATCAGGATTACCTTAAAACCAAACAACACGCCAATATAGCTATTAGACAAGGTATGGCGAAACCTATTGTTGAAATAGAGTTAAAGAATGACTCAAAAGTACATCCTGAGTTAATTCTCGAAGCTCTAGACCTTAAGGTTGGAGAAACGCTAACAGAATCGCAAATAAACGACGCGATTGATTCAATATACTCTCTAGACGAATTTCAATATATCGGTATATCACTAGAAGAAAAAGGCACGGGGAGAAAGTTAGTATTCGATATCCAAGAAAAATCCTGGGGGCCAAATTTTTTCGAATTTGGCTTGGGCTGGGAGACTAACTTTACCGATGAATCCTTCATCGATCTGGATTTTGCCTATACCGCGACAAACTTAACCGAATATGGTGGCGAGTGGCGGAGCCAGTTAGAGTTAGGGAATGAGCCCGCGTTAAGTTCGGAATATTATGTGCCATTGACCCGAAAACGCGGTATTTTTAGTCGCTCAATTTATGAATTCGAATCCATTAATTGGGCTTTGGATAGCACAAGCGCCCTGCCAATCACCATAAAGCAGAATCTGCATCAAATACGTCAAGGCTTGGGCTGGAACTTTAGCCGTTATGGTTTAGTCGAATTTGGCTTATTAGTCGAATTTGGTTTTCTAGAAAATGACTTTTTGCTCACAAAAGATATTTCTTATAATACTCATGGCGGTTATTTAGCCTTTGGTTATGATGATTTAGATAGCGCAGTCTTTCCTACCCAAGGTAAGCGCTTTCTGGTGACGCTTAAGAAGCGTTATGAAGATGTAAATAATGTCGGTTTAGTATCCGGGGGTTTGAGTAATTTTGATGCCGACTCATTACAGCTTGATGTTGAATGGAAAGGTGCATTTAACTTAGGCAGCCATGCTTTTGTGAGTAAAGTCGACTTTGCAAGAATGTATGTTGGTGACGGTAAAGAAAGTATAAAAATAGCGCAACTTGGCGGTTTTCTTAATTTGTCTGGATATAATCCTCGAGCATTAACGGGGCCACACAAGTTATTCGGCGCCTTAATTTATCAATACAATTTGCGTGGCGGGCTGTTTAAAAAAACGCAACTACCCTTCTATTTAGGATTAAGTGCAGAAGCGGGTAATGTATGGTCACAAGAAAGTGCCATAGACTTAAACGACCTGATTTTTTCGAGCAGTATCTATTTAGGAACCGATACCCGAATGGGACCCATAGCACTGGGCTATGGGTTTAGTGAAGCAGGCGAAAAATCGATATACTTTTATCTTGGTTATAAACTTTAAAACGCAAAACTCTCTTCACTCATCTGCATTAAAGATTTAGGCTTTTTAATCATAGTATTTGCATGAGTTTTGGTTCTAGGCAAAATGCGTTCAAAGTAGAACTCTGCTGTTTGAATTTTTGCTTGATAAAATGCCAAGTCACCTTCGCCCGATTCTATTTTTTCATACGCTGTTTGCGCCATTTTTGCCCACATGTACGCCATCACGATATAGCCCGAATACATCACATAATCTACCGATGCGGAACCAACATAATCACGATCTTTTGATGCGCCACCCATAATCCGGAAAGTGAGTACTTGCCATTCAGTAATCAGTTTAAACAGGGGCCAGATAAATTGGTTCATGGCTTTTCTATGTGGATTTCTGGATACAAGACCAAAGTCTTTGCAAAATTTAAAAATTTCTTTAGTAATCAAAGTCAGGTTAGACCCTTTGCTCAGCATGATCTTACGACCCAGTAAGTCTAAAGCCTGAATGCCTGTGGTACCTTCATAAAGCGTGGATATTCGGGTGTCACGCGCTATCTGTTCCATGCCCCACTCTTTAATAAAACCATGGCCACCAAAAATCTGCATGCCCAAGCTGGCAGACTCACAACCGATTTCTGTTAAAAATGCTTTAAGGATAGGCGTTAACATGCCGAGTTTATCGTCTGCGTTTTGTCTTTCTTTCTCTGTATTAGCCGATGTTGCTAAGTCACCAAACATAGCAGCATAATAAAGCATGGCGCGGCCACCTTCAGCAAAGGCTTTTTGGGTTAAGAGCATGCGGCGTACATCAGGGTGCACAATCAATGGATCAGCCACTTTGTCTGGCGCTTGAGCCCCTTTTAAAGAACGCATGGACAAACGTTCTTTAGCATAAGGAAGTGAGCCTTGATAAGACAATTCACACGCTGCAAGGCCTTGAATAGAAATACCAATACGCGCTGTATTCATAAAGGTGAACATACATTCCAAGCCTTTATTTTCTGGGCCGAGTAAGTAGCCTGTCGCGCCATCAAAATTTAATACCGCAGTAGAAGAAGCTCGAATACCCATTTTATGTTCGATGGAGCCACAAGTAACATGGTTGTTTTCACCCACTGTATGATCTTCATTTACTTTGTTTTTCGGCACAATAAATAAAGAAATACCACGAGTACCCTCAGGTGCATTTGGCAAGCGTGCCAAGACAATATGGACAATATTATCTGTGAGATCGTGTTCCCCGGCAGAAATAAATATTTTGGTGCCGGTGATCGAAAATGAACCATCGTCATTCGCTTCAGCTTTGGTCTTTACCTGACCTAAATCGGTACCGCATTGAGGTTCGGTTAAACACATGGTGCCTGTCCATGTGCCTTCTGTAAGTTTGCTTAAATAGATCTGTTTTTGTTCCTCTGTAGCGTGAAGCATCAGTGTATTCATCGCGCCCAAGCTTAAGCCGGGGTACATACTCCAAGCCCAGTTTGCCGTGCCGATCATCTCTGACTTGATGACCCCCAAAGACATGGGCATGCCTTGACCACCATATTCGACAGGATGAGAAAGCCCTTGCCAGCCACCTTCTATATATTGCTGATACGCTTCCTTAAACCCCTTAGGTGTAGTGACCTGGCCATTTTCAAAATGACAGCCTTCTTGATCTCCGGATTGATAAAGTGGTGCAAGTGCATTTTCACAAAACTTTGCACATTCGCTCATGATGGCATCAACCAGATCTGGGCTGGCTTCTTTCCCGGCCTCAAATGTTTGATAATGGGTTTGAATGTCAAGCACATCATTCAATAAAAAATCGATATCTTTTTGGGGGGCTTTGTAAGTAAGCATAATGCGCTTAACCTCGTCATTTAAAGTGAGTAAAATATAAAACGGAATTTAAGTTTACAAGTGTGCGCTGATATTCCGCTTATTTTTTAAGCTTGTCAATACACCTGAGTAGGTGGAACAAGAAAAAGTAGGGAGATAAGAAAAGATACAGGAGTGTGCTCGATTTAACCCATAGTGCTTACGATCTTCAACCACACTACAGGGGCAGACCTATGTGTCTGCCCCTGTAGTGTGGTTGAAGTTGGATATTGGGTGGCGCCAAGGCCTACACAAGATAAGCCTACATTTTCGCAATTAAGGAGGTCGGTAATACTTTTATAAACGAACCAAGCAAAGACCAAGGCCATTTAGGAACGGTTGAACTGTGGACTTTCGCCTCGATCAAATCGGCAAATAGCTTTGCTCCTTTTTCAACACTAATAACAAACGGGCGGCTTTTTAAGTCTCTGTTAATGGCAGTATCAATAAAGCCCGGATAAAGAATGGTGACATCAATTTCCTCGTTAAGCGTTTCGGCTCGAATACCTTCCATAAAGGTCGCTAAGGCGGCCTTTGATGCAGAATAAGCCGCATTATTGGGCAAACCTCTAAACGCAGCTACAGAAGAAGTGCCGACCAAATGGCCATGACCTTGCTCTTTGAATATTCTGAGCGCTTCAGACAAGGTGACGATGGCACCATTCACATTAGTATTAATCACTTCAACATGCTGTTGCCAAGGCGCCTTACCAACTTTACCTGCTCTAGCAATACCGGCATTCGCCAAGACGATATCTATCGTCCCTAACTTATCCTTAAATTGGTCTAAGCTTGGGCCGATTTCATCATAATTAGAGACATCAAGCGCCGCCACTTCCACCTTACATTCAGAGTAGGTTTTGCCGATTTCAGCTTTGATTTCTTCAAGTTTATTTAAACGCCGTGCTGTTAAGCCTAAATGATAACCACGTTTTGCCATTTCAAACGCAAGGGTTTTACCAATACCATCACTGGCACCTGTAATAATGATTGAACCTTTTGACATGTAGAATCCTTTTTATCCGAATTGTTATAGGTTTGTTGCTTTCTTAGATGTAAATTTATGCACCAGAGGCTCAATGAGCGACGCCATCAAGAGCGTACAGGCAGCAACGATTAAGCCAATGACACCCTGCATACAGGGTATGAAACGAAAACGAAAACGAAATCAGCATCCTCACCTATGAATGTTAATAGCAGTACAGGATGACACAATAACTATATTGAAAAAACACGGTTGCCAGAACAAGCTATACTAATTATTTACGCGATCCTGTTTTATCCTACCAGCTACCCTTGGTTCATTAAAATCAAAACTTTATTCTCTTTGGAGAGACTGCATGTATAAAAGACTATTAGATTTTATTAAAGGCAGGATCTCAGCGATTGCCCTTGCCTTCATATTTTCAGCTTTTTCTTTTGTACTTCACGCAGCAAACCTCAGCGGCGTAGTCAAAGACCAACTGGGCAATCCAATAGAAGGCGCTAATGTAGGGCTTTTTCAAGTACTAGGACTAAATCGTTTTTTTCAGGTTGGAGATTTCATAAAGGTCGGTGCTGATGGTGCCTATGCGTGGACAGTCTCGCCCGGCAGTTTTGTACTTCGTTCCAATCTTAATGCCTCAGATGCTTCCCTAGTAGGCGCGCCGAATCGGACTGTCGTTGACTCTGAAGATTTTGAGGTTAACGCCGACACAATACGCGACTCCCAGTTTGATTTTGTGGTGTTGTCCGGAAAAGTAATTGATAGTAATAACACCCCAATTGCTAATGTCGATATTCAAACCAGCATCAGCTGGCTTGGCCCCGAGCAAGGCCCACTACTGGAATTATCACAGCAAAGTTTAGCCCATGTTAATGGCAGTGTTCGCACAGATATTGATGGCAACTATGTTATGTTGCTGTTTCCTACAGACACCTGTATCGCCTCCGGTTTTTACCCGGACAGTGCCGACTGTTTGTACGACATTAGCTATATACCGCCTAGTGCGAGCGGCTTTGCCACTTCTGTGCGTTCAGATTTTGCTATTAGCAGTGCCCAAAATCTGGAGCAGGAATTAACGCTTGTTGATCAGTTGAATCCAAAAATTATTGCGGGACTTTATGTAAAAAACATTACCGACCGCTCGGTCGTGATTGAATGGCAAACCGATGAACCTGTGACCAGTTTGACTCAAATAACAGGCGGTGAAGGTTTTACCAATGATCAACTGCAAACCCAACACAGCGTCGTGATCACAGGTCTCGATCCAGGTACTAATTACAGCGTTCAGGTTAATACGACTGACGAACAAAATAATAGTTCAACAACGGCTAGTACTTCCTTTACAACCGCGAGCAGCAATACAGACTCTTTAGCACCGCAGTTTATTCAAGCGCTAACAATAAGCTCCATTACTGAAACTCAAATCACAATGTCCTTTTGCGCGAATGAACCAGTCAGCGGGAAGTTTGTTGTCGATAATGTAGATTACTTACTCAATGAACTCTCGCGTTGCCATAAACTGACGATTAACGATCTCAACTCTAATCAGTCTTATGTTGTTTCAGCAGAGATTACCGACATCGCTGGCAATGGCCCGACAGAAAGCCAGATCACTAAGGCGAAAACATTGGCCGCAGCCGATCTAAGTCCACCGTTAATCACCGCTGGCCCTACTATTACCGATATATCTGACTCGACGGCAATAGTAAGATGGACCACAAATGAACCGACTAGCAGCGGCATTTCATTTAATGATGGTATTAATTATCGAGTGCAGAACGATACCATTCTGGTCACCGAACACTCAGCCCAGATTACGGGTTTAGCTGCGAGTACAACGTATAATTTAACGGTTTCATCCTTGGATGCGTCTGGCAATAGTGCAACCCAGTCTCAAGCAGCCCAGCCTGAAACAAACCAGTTCATTACGCGTTCAGCGCCCGATACCGCTGCGCCATTATTGATTGGCCGCGCTTTAGTGGAAGATGTTTCAAATACGAGTGCGATGATAAGCTGGCAAACCGATGAATCTTCATCCACCGTTATTTTCGTCGGCACAGCGGCCGATAAGCTTAGTCGGGTAGAAACATCTCCCGGTTTCTCTACTTCACATCTCTTAACCGTCACCAACCTCTTACCAGCGACCACCTATTATTTTGCAGTCGAATCTAGCGATCTCGCTGCCAATAAAACAACCAGTAGTGTCTCCTCATTCACGACCCGAACAGCGGGTTCGTCTAGCGGACTGGAAATTATTTCACAAGCTGTGATCGAAAGATTGACCGGCAACAGCATCACTTTAAGCTGGAAAACCAACCTGAATGCCGATAGTCGTTTGATCTGTGAGTCGATTAACGACACCCGTGAAGTCAATAAAACTGAACTCAGCAAAAATCATATTCTGACCCTGATCGGTTTAGAGTTTAATACCGGTTATCGTTGTGTGATTTATTCAACCGATGTTGAAGGAAAGATCGACAGTAAAGTGATCGGTGCATTAACCACTGGGGAAGTTGATTCGACCCCACCGTATTGCATTGCACCACCAAGCGCAGAAGGTTTTATTAATTTTGCTGAAATCAGCTGGCAAAGTGATGAGTTGGCCACCGCAACGCTTAATTACCGCGAAAAAGGCAGTAGTGATTGGTTGCAAAAGAGTTATTTAACATTAAGCAAAACAGGCTTTGGGCTATTAACCGGACTGTCACCCGATACTGATTATGAGCATCAAGTCAGCCTGACCGATGCCGTTGGCAATCGTGCCGATTGTGCATTGGGTAAATTTAATTCCGGTGCACAAGCCACTACACCTGAAGAACCTTCGCCAGAAGTGCCATCACCGGCATTTTCAATCCAGCCTTTTGTTACCGATATTGGTAATTTTACCGCCACGGTTAATTGGTCAACCGAGCGCGCATCCAGCGGACAGGTTCGCTTTGGTCTAACAGATAGTACGATGAATAAAGTTGAATCGGACCCTGATTTTAAAGCGTCTCATGCGCTTGTTTTAAATAATCTGCAAGCCGAGACCTCTTATTTTTTACAAGTAGACGCTTTCAACTCACAAGGTGTGATGACCAGTAGTGACACCCTTAGTTTCACCACAAACTCAATTCCACCGATAGATTTAGCGCCACCAAAAATTATTTCAGGCCCCTTAGTAAAGAACATAAGCGACGTGTCAGCCGTGATCGAGTGGAAGACCGATAAAGCCTCCAACAGTTCGGTGGTGGTTGCCGGCGGTAATACGTTTACCCGGGATCTGTTAACGACATTTCATTCGGTCTTGTTAAGCGGATTAACCGCCGATACCGGCTACGCTACCCTAGTTTCCTCGACCGATGACAATGGCTTAAGGTCTACACCGTTACCGGCTAATTTTAGAACCTTGGCGCTACCCGACTCGACTTTACCTAGCTTTGTCAGCGGACCCACCATCAGTTCGATTGACTACGACAAATTCACCGTTTCATTTTGCGCCGACGAGCCTGTGACGAGTGTGATTAGCGTTGAAACCACAGATTTCACTCTGGATAATGCGGCTGTCTGTCATCAGTTTGTCGTCACCGGTCTAACGCCACGAACCCAATACACCGTGCTTGTCGCTATCACAGATATCGCCAGCAATGGCCCGGTAACCAGCGAGCCATTCACCGTGACCACGCTATTAGATCTGGATATCTTACCGCCGGAGATAATCGGACCGATCGTGACCGACATTACCCAATCAACCGCGATTGTGCGTTGGACCACCAATGAAGCGTCGACCAGCGGTGTCTCCTATTCCGATGGCAGCAGCGATAATTTGCTCGAAGATGACGCGCTGGTGACCACTCACACCCTGTACTTAAGCGGATTGAGCGACAGTACCACTTACACCTTGACCGCCTCATCCACCGATGCCGTCGGCAATGGCCCAAGTACTTCTGCGCCAGTCGAGTTCACCACTTTGGGGCTGCCCGATACCTCCGCACCGCAAATAATCACAGGCCCGTTTGTTGAAAATATCACCACCAACAGCGCTGATATTCTGTGGTCAAGCAATGAATCAGCGTCACACCTGGTTTTATTGGGGCTAGCCGATAATACGCTTGATCAAACGTTTAGCCTGACTGGGTTTGGTACCGAGCACCGTGTACCCGTAACTAAGCTGTTCGCCGATACAGTTTATTTTTTCCGGGTTGAGTCCACCGATCTCGCCGGTAATACCGTCACCAGTAATGTGCTCTCATTTAAGACGCTTAAACCAGGCACAATACCGGTAACACTTAGTATTAACGCAGGCCCCGATATTGAAAATGCCACCACCAACTCACTTACGGTCAGTTGGCAAACCAACCTTGATGCCGATAGCCGGTTGGTGTGTGAAGCTGAGGAAAGCAGTAACGACACATCTGCCGTTTCTTCGAATTCTGCACTTCTGGCGCCTTTTTATGCCGCCACGGCAGTTAATTCAACCACGCCAGCGCAAGCAATCAAGGACCAATATATCGTTTTGTTTAAACAACAAACCAGTGTTGCGAAAAAATCTGTAACTGGCGGCAAGACCTATTTTCCGTCAAAGCTTAAGGCACAGCTTTACGGGCTATCAGCAAACCAGTCTCCCGCTCAACGCAAGGCTGTGGTGAAGTCTATCGCAGCTGATATTTCCAGCAAGGTCAACGGCGAAATTTTACACCGATATTCACATGCCGTAGCAGGCTTTGTGCTTAAAATGAATGCCGCACAGTTATACACCCTGCGCAAAGATCCACGTGTTTTGATGATAGAACAGGACCAGGTCATGCAGGCTAGTGCGACTCAAAATGGCGCGACCTGGGGCCTGGATCGCATTGATCAGGCAGACTTACCGCTCAACAATGATTTCAACTACGCGCTGGATGGTAGCGGCGTTAATGCTTATATCATCGATACTGGCATACTCACCTCCCATAGCGATTTTGGTGGACGCGCCGTCAGTGGTTGGGATTACATCGATAACGATGCCGACGCCTCTGATTGTAATGGGCATGGCACCCATGTAGCTGGCACCGTTGGCGGTACGACTTGGGGTGTGGCTAAAAATGTACAGCTCACCGCAATAAGAGTGCTGGACTGTAACGGCTCAGGCACAAGTTCTGGAGTGATCGCGGGTATCGATTGGGTCACCGCGAATGCCAAATTCCCTGCAGTAGTGAATATGAGTCTGGGTGGTGGCAACTCTGCTGCGCTTGACGCCGCTGTCAATAGAGCCATTGACGCTGGCATTACCTTTGCGGTTGCCGCCGGTAATTCAAATATTAACGCCTGTTCTGGATCACCCAACAAAGTCCCCGCGGCCATTACCGTTGCCTCATCAACTTCAGCCGATAGCCGTTCCAGCTTTTCCAACTGGGGCTCATGCATTGATTTATTTGCCCCAGGTTCAGGTATTACGTCCACCTGGAATAACGGCGGCACCAATACCATTAGCGGTACATCGATGGCATCACCCCATGTGGCGGGCGCTGTCGCGCTGTATTTACAGGCAAATCCCGACGCAACTCCCGCCGAAGTCACAGCCAGCCTTAAGGGATATGCGACTGCAGATAAAATCAATCGCTTAAATGGTTCACCGAATTTATTGCTCAATATCGAATTCGATGGCGAGTCTGAGCTACCAACGCCTCCACCACCGCCACCTATTGAAAAAATCACGTTCGAAATCAGTGATCCACAGCGGGTTAAATCACACCTATTAACGTTGACCGGTTTAGACGCCAGCACAATTTATGCTTGTAGCGTCTATTCGTCAGATATCAACGGCAATCGAGTCAGCGCGCCACTAAGAGGCACGACGGCGGGTATACCTGATACTGCAGCACCTGTGTGTAGCCCAGAGCCCTCAGTGACGGGATTTGTCGACTCAGCACAGATTAGCTGGGCCTCGAATGAACTGACCACTGCGGTAGTCAATTATCGTCCGCTTAATAGCGCTGACTGGTTGCAAAATGGTACGCTCGATTTAGCCACTCAGGACTCACTATTGTTGACCGGATTGCTGCCAGAAACGGAGTACGAGCAACAGGTCACCCTGACCGATGTCGCCGGTAATAGCGCACAATGTCCAGCCAGCAACTTCAATACGCTTGCACCAGAAGCAATTCCCGATGCGATATTTACCCTGCAGCCAGTCATTAGCAATATTAGTGAAAATAGTGCAACCGTTAGCTGGCAAACAATGGAGCCATCTTCAGGCAATATTCGCTACGGTAAAGTAGCCAGCAATTTGGTAGAGCAGCGCGCGGATAATGCTTATGTAAGCGCCCACAGCCTCAATCTGCAGAACCTGGATGCCAATACGGTTTATTATCTGCAAGTTGACGCGTTCAATATTCTGGGCGAACTTACCACCAGTGAAATCGTCAACTTCACCACGCTTCATTTTGACAATGATTTTGACAATGACGGTGTAAGAAATAAGGTGGACAATTGCCCACTAACGCCTAATCCGGATCAACTCGATAGCGATAATGACGGCGCAGGCGATGCCTGTGATATTCCTGATGCCCCTGATGCCCCTGATGTCATTGACAACGATTTTGATAAAGATGGCATAAGAAATGACGTCGACAATTGTCCTGTTACCTCCAATTCTGACCAACTCGACAGTGATAATGACGGCATTGGCGATGCCTGCGACACCCCACTGGTGCCGGATAATGATAAGGATAATGACGGTGTGCTGGACGATGTTGATAATTGCCCCTTGGTCCCCAACACCGATCAACTGGACAGCGACAATGATGGTCTTGGTGATGCTTGTGACGCTCCGCTTGTCTCCGACGATGATTATGACGATGATGGTGTTCTGGACGATGTTGATAATTGCCCACTGATCCCCAACGCTGATCAACTCGACAGTGACAACGATGGTATTGGTGATGTCTGCGACACGCCAACGATCATCGAGAATGATTTCGATGGTGATGGTGTGCTCGATGATGTCGATAATTGCCCGCTGATATCCAATAGCAATCAAGCCGATCGTGACAATAACGGCATCGGCGATGCCTGTGATCTTCCCGAAATTATAACGCCGCCACCGGTAGCGCCCGTAGGCATCAGCCTCAGCGGAATTATTAGCGGCGAAGGTGCCCCGGTTACAGGGGCAGAAGTAGCCATTTACAACAGCAAGAAACAGTTTATACGCTCGGCCACCACACCTGCTAATGGTGCCTATTTGTTCAGAAATATGCTCGCCGGTGACTATTTTATCGGCATTACCCCGCCAGCCGATAGTGGCTTAAGCAGCCCAACGCTGCAGCCGATTAGTGTTGCCGATCGTGACGTCGTGCATTTAATTACCTTGATTGGTGATGCCTTAACGCTGTCCGGTTATCTTAAAGATAGTCAGGGTCGCGTAATCGACAATATTCAGGTCAGTCTACACCAGCAAACCACCGGCAATCAGGTGGGCAATAGTGTTCGTACCAACACGCTCGGTTATTTTGAGTTTTCAGTTGCGCCGGGAACCTATAAGTTACGACCACTGGTGGATGTGTTTAATCCGGCAACGACTAACCCAGCAACGACACCAGTCATGCCAGCTTATCCGGTGCCCGATTATGCCGCCATTTTCCACGGCCCGCAAAATATTCAATTGGGCGCTGACACCTCTCTGGATGTCACCCTGCCGTTTGCATTACTGTCTGGCCAGACACTGGATAACCTGGGTAATCCCGTTGCAGGTGTGGGATTAACGATCCGTCATCAGTTCTCTACCACTGAACAGGATTATTATCTGGATAACTATGCCACTGACGCCTCTAGCAATGCGATTTCCGATGCTAATGGTAGCTTTGAATTCGCCCTGTTTACCGATCAGGTGGTAGATATTCTATTAACGCCGCCAGCAAACCGAATTGATTTGGCCGTCACCACCATCAGTGATTACAGCTTATCCGCCGACGCGAGTGAAAGCTTTGCATTGGTAGAAGGTGTTTCTCTTTCCGGTATCTTAAAAGATACTCAAGGGCGCCCGATTGATAACACTAAAGTAAGCTTGCACCAGCAGGACAGCGAAGATCAAGTGGGTCAGGCAGTTTACACTGACGCCAGTGGTGTATACCAATTCCAGGTTGAAACCGGTAGCTATAAGATTAAACCCCACCTGAATCCATTTGGACGCGGTGAAGGCCTGCGACCAGCTTATCCACTGCCTGATTTTGCGACGGTTTTATACGCTGAAGAAAATATAGAAGTCACTGGAGCTACGCGACAGGATGTCGTCTTACCGATGGCCGTTTTAAGCGGTACAACCACCGATGCAAACGGCTCGCCGATTGCAGATACACGTGTGACTATCAGCCATATCGCGCAAAAACAGAATGGCAACGGTGAAACGGCTTATTATCTGGAGAGTCAGGGGAAATCACTCGTCACAAATGCCCTTACCGATGCTAATGGCGCATTTTCATTGGCGCTATTTACCGATCAGGCGACCGATATTAATTTTGTTCCGCCACTTAGTAACAAAGTGGTTAGCGCCACACTGATCAGCGATTATGTAATCACTCAAGATACCACCGATACATTTGTCTTGACTCAGCCATTCACCCTGTCGGGTTACCTGAAAGATGAACAAAACAATCCGATAGACAATACGATGATCACGGTCCACAACCAGAGTAATCGTCAACTTGCCGATGCACCGGTGCTGACCGACGCCAATGGTTATTTCGAATTCAAAGTGGCTGCGGGCAACTACCAATTGAGGCCCTATCTACAACCGGTGAATCAAGTAGACGGTACGGAAGTAAGCGCAACTTATCCGGTGCCAGATTTTGCTGCGGTATATTACCAAGCTAAAAATATTAGCGTCTCTGGCAATACTTCAATTGATGTGATCCTGCCGATTTCAGTGTTATCCGGTAAAGCGCTCGATGCCAACGGCGTCATCGTTCCCGGCGTCAAATTGAGAGTTAATCACGCCTATTCGGAAAACTCGATTAGCTATTATATGGAAAACAGTGGCGATGGCGCCAACAGCAATGCGATTACAGCGAGCAATGGTGAGTTTGCGTTTGGCCTCTTTACCAATCAAGTCACCGACATTTCAGTTAATCCGCCTGCACGTTCAGGTTTTGCGATCACCAATGTGAGCCACACACTCTCGCAGGAAACCAGCGAAGATATCTGGTTAATTCACAGCGATTTTGCCGTGCCGCTTATTATTGCAGGGCCTAACGTGAAACATATCACCGACACTAGCGCTGTGGTTGAATGGTTAACAGATAAACCCGGCACCAGTGTGGTTGATTTATCAAACGGGCGACGTTATCAGCGTTCACCACTGACCACCCCTTTTACGACGAACCATAGCGTCGTCTTGACCAATCTTGATCCGGAAACCCTTTACCTGGCAGACGTGCATTCAGTGGATAAAGATGACAGAGCCACAGAAACGTCCAGTACCAGTTTCACTACCCTGGCTAGCCCGGATTATAGAGCGCCATTAATACTCGAAGGTCCGCTCGCGTCCAATATCACCCATGAGCAATTCACCCTGTCATTGTGCGCCGATGAGCCGGTGGCTGGCTTCTTAACGGTGGATAGCACTTTATTTGCGCGGCCTACCTCTTTTGCACTACCTGAATTGGCGCTATGCCACCAACGGGTGATTGATGGTTTAAGCCCGAACACGGCCTATACCGTTATCGCCGAAGTCACGGATGAGCAAGGTAACGGACCGACCGTAAGTCAAGCGCTTATTGTTACCACTTTGCCCGCACCCGATGTGACCGCACCGGTGATTCAACTGATCCCGATGGTGATCGATATTTCCGATACCCACGCGACTGTGATCTGGACTACCGATGAAACCTCCACCAGCGGCGTCTCCTACAATGACGGCGAGCGTTACCACGTGGTCAGTGACGATAGTTTAGTCAAGCAGCATTCGATGCCGCTTGCCGATCTCAGCTCTGAAACGACTTACACCTTAACGGTTTCATCAACAGATGCGCAGGATAATGGACCGACGATTAGCCTGCCGATCCGCTTCACCACTTTGGCAACGCCCGATACCACCGCACCCATCATTATCGGTAGCCCTTTGATCCAGAATATCACCCATCAAAGCGTGGTGATCCGATGGGATACCAGTGAACCAGCGACTACGCGTCTGGTGATCGGTACTTCACCCAATGCGATGGATCAAATCGAAACCAAAAATGGATTAAAAACGTTCCATAATCTGCCCGTAACCGGTTTGCAGCCCGATACGATTTATTATTTCCAAGTACAGACATCCGATGCTGAAAGCAATATGGCGATGAGCGAAATCATCTCGTTCCGCACTAAAGTCCGAGGCAAACAGGGCACTCCATACTTTATGTCGGAGGTAGAAATTATTAAGCTGACCAATAGTCGATTAACCGTTTACTGGGTCACCGATGTCAATGCCGACGCCCGTCTGGTGTGCGGCAGTGCAGCAGGAACGCTTGAAGTGAGCAATGCTAAACGAACCAAAAAGCACACCCTGACATTGACCGGTTTACAAGCTGATACGACTTATGCGTGTACCGTCTATTCCACCGATCACCAGGGGTATACCGCCAGTCAGGTTATCGACACTGGCATAGTGACCCAGAACAACCCTCAGTCTAACACAGCCGAAGCTGACACCACCCCGCCAGTCACTACGGCGACACCGGTGGTTGAAAGTTTTGGCGAAATTGCGACGTTGACGCTATTGACTGATGAATTATCCGTGGCATTCGTTGAGTATCGACTTGTTGGAACCACAAGTTGGTTAGCCGTTGGCACATTAGAAGAAAAACAATCGCATCGTTTCTTGCTCTACGGCTTAATCCCCAGCAGCGATTACGAAGTACGCTATTTATTGTCCGATATCGATGGCAACCAAACACAATATTCGGCGATTACCTTTAATTCGGGCAGTATCAGTAATTTACGGGCGCCAAATTTTGCCACGCAGCCTACCATCAACTTTATTTCAACAGACTCTGCCGAGATTCAGTGGACTAATTCGCTTAGCACATTCGGCCAGGTAAGCTATGGTCGAAGCGTTGATGAATTGTTGGATAAAGAAGCCAACATCGACGCTGACACCAATCATCAAGTCATTCTGGCAAAACTTGATCCGGCGACTATTTATTATGCGCGGGTGACTGCTTTCAACCTGCTGGGAGAAACAGACACCAGCGCTTTTGTCAGTTTTGTAACGTCCGCAGTGAGTGACAGCGCCGATAGCGATAACGATGGTTTGCCCGACGTGTGGGAAATCTTATTCGGACTGGATCCGCAAAACGACAGCGATGCCATTGAAGATCCGGATAACGATGGTTTGACTAATCGTGAAGAATTTATCGCAGCGACTGACCCTTATCAAGCCGATAGCGACGATGACGGTATGCCCGATGGTTGGGAAGTCGATCGCGCGCTCAATCCGAATGATGCCGTCGATGCCGACCTGGACGCGGATGGTAATGGTGTGACAAATCTAAATGAATACCTCAGCGCCACCGATACCGAATCACCGGTGATCAGCTTGACCACAGAAATCACGCTTGATTCGCGTGGTCCGTTAACCGCTGTTCCGGTGACGAATATCAGCGCAAGCGATAATGTCGACGGTAGCGTAGCGGTGGTTAATCTGGGGAGTACTCATTTGTCACCTGGACATTATCAGATTGACTGGTTAGCTGAGGACTCCGCAGGCAATCGGACTATTGCACCTCAGACGATACATGTTAATCCTCAGGTTATGTTGAGCAAAACTCAAATCAGCAGTGAAGACAACCTGGTTACGGTAAATGTGACGTTATCTGGCAATGCGCCGGTCTATCCTGTACTTGTTCCGTTTAGTATTAGCGGTACGGTCGACTTGGCGGATTATGCGCTTTCCGAGGCATCCAATGTCACCGAACAGTCCACCGAGACCGAAGGAATGCTTGTGTTTGAAGAAGGCGTCAAAGCTGCAATTGTGCTGCAGATAATCGACGATCAGATAACTGAAGACGATGAGCAACTAGTCGTCACTTTAACCAACCCGGTCAATGCGGTGATGGGCGTGAACGCGCAACATCGAGTGACCATTACCGAAGCCAATATTGCACCACGCTTAAGCCTGAGCGCAGAACAAAACGGCCTGCCGGTAACAACCGTGAGCGCCGCCGATGGTCCCGTGACGATTAGCGTAGCAGTCGACGATTTAAACCCGGCCGACTCGCACGTGTTTGACTGGAGCGAGACGAACAATTTACTGGCGGACAGCGACAACAATCCGATGACACTGACGTTTAATCCGGCAAATGTGAGCACTGGCGTTTACACTGCCAAAGTGAGCGTTGCGGACGACGGCGTGCCGAGTGCTTTGGTCAGTGCGACGCTCAATCTGAGCGTTATCCAAAGCTATCCTACTCTGTCCGCCAATTTAGATTCAGATTCAGATGGCGACGGCATCAGTGATCTGGCTGAGGGCTATCAGGATTCAGATTTTGACGGCATTGCCGATTATCTTGACCAGCTCGAAGGCTCAAACTGGCTGCAGCAGCAGGTGGGAAGCGCCGGCGACGTTGATAATAACTACGATAATAGTTACTTAATGCAAGTTGAACACGGCCCGTTATTGTCATTGGGTACGCTTGCATTGATTGATGCCGATGGCGGCGCATTGGTAAGCGCTACAACCTTGTCCAATAGTGCTCTATTTATGCAATACGGCAACGATGCAGACTTTACCAACGTCGGCGGATTATTTGATTTTGAAATCCGTCAAGTCTCGCCAGTCGGTAGTAGCGTGCAGCTGGTCATTCCGCTTTATAAGGCGATTCCAGCGGATGCTTCTTATCGTAAGCTAAATCCGGCTAAGGGCTGGCAGGATTTTGCGATTGACGCCAATAACCAACTCTATTCAAGCGCTGGAGAAGCCGGTGTGTGTCCATCACCCGGTGATGCGACTTATCAGGTTGGACTAACTGAAGGCCATTATTGTTTGATGATGCTAATTCAGGACGGCGGCGCCAATGATGCCGATGGCCAAGTCAATGGCACTGTGGTGGACCCCGGCGGTGTCGCTACACCGATTCCTGCATCACCAACGCCTCCCGCTGCAAGTGGTGGCGGTGGTTGCGCGATCAACACCAATGCTGAATTCGACCCGCTATTAATACTCATGCTGTTGTTTACTGGTGGGCAGTTGATTCGTCGGCGGGTAGTTGATTCTCCGGCAGGCAAGCAAAAAGACGTGGCTTAAGTTGGCGCGAATCGATCACGGCATAATAGGAGCTGCTATCGCGGCAGCTCCTGTTTTCTGGGTAGTTGCTTATCTCTATTGGCAAGCACCTTTCGACTCCGCCCCTTTCAACCCAATGTGGCCACTCAGCGATCCGAAGCGTTTTCTATTTCTCGTCTTTATCATCCCAGTGATAGAGGAACTCTGTTTCCGAGGTGTAATTCAACCTTACCTGCTTCAAAAGACATCGAAACGTTACCTTTACCATCAAGTATCACTGGCAAACCTCGTAACGAGTACATTATTCGCATCACTGCATCTGGTAAAGCACCCTCTGGCTTGGAGTGCGGCCACCTTCCTTCCCTCACTTATATTTGGATGGCTAAGAGAGCGCACAGGGAAAACCTGGCCAGCGGTCACCATGCACGTTTACTACAATTTTGGTTACTTTTATTTATTGAGTGGTATTTTTGAATGACAGCAAACCGCCCGTTACCAGCCATTCTCTGGACACACATAGACTGATCATCAGGCATCGATGACAAGTCCCCCCCCCTTTCGAAGACTCACCGCTTATTCGGTAACATCCCACAACACGATTATCAAAAGAATCAATACAGATCCCTTCTTGCATAAAAACATCGATTTGTTTTTTGGCTAGCTCTCTTCCTTTTTCCAGTGTATTTAATGTTGCAGCAGATATAAGCATCATCACAATCAGCCCCGCAATGAAAAATGTAATACTAGGAAAGTAAGCTTTTGAAATAGCGTCTACTAAAGGATCATACCAATGAGACTTTTTAGTTGATGGCTTCGGGGTTTGTTCATCGACAATTATTTGGTATGTAATTCGAAGAAATCAACACCGCAAAAAGAACAATACTCAAGAAGCTCCATGCCCACCAAAATGGACTAAGCGAAATCCCATAAATCCAAAAGTTAATAAAATTACTAGAGAATGCCGGACGACTAAAAATTTCGAGTCCGATGCCGAAAGAGGCCAAATAAGAGGCATCGAACACCCAATAAACAAGGCTCATAATCGGTGTAGTTAATAATAAGCTAACAGCTAGCGTAAAAAGGTTGATCGATGAGAAGTTTTTAACAATACCTATAATTTTCTGTTTCATGGATAAACCCTATGTTAATTGTCTTCCTGTAGGTTAACGTCACAAACCCTTTTCATACTCATAACGTTTAGTACCCTCTGATCGATCGTGAGCTTCAAAGCTTGCGCCAACCGCTTCATAAAACTTAATGATCATCCCGTCGCGATCGTATTTAGCAAAGATAATGTGATTGATTATGGCTTTCGTAGTCAAGAAATCCCATTTTGGCTTCGAGCTAGAAAAGGCGACCCCATTCCTAGCAATAGTTTGACCCAGCTTTACAGCGGAAAACCTCAAACAATTGTCAATGAGGAAGTAGATTCTGGCACTAAGTCCCCTGAATAGTCAGCTACGTTACGCTGTTTTCTCAGGCCATCTAAAATAATCATCTGATCGACGTCTAATCCTACTGTTTTTGGTAAGGACTGAATCATTATTTGATGATGTCCTGGCTTACTCGTCAGGGTCCGATATCCGTTTGCCTGCATCGCCACATTGGCTAATTGCATAATCGCTTTGTAGGCCATATCAAACTGATTTTCATTGCTCAAGCCGTCTATTTGCGCATCCGCAATATTACGTACTGCGGCGTCCAATAAGCGCTTTATTACTGCAGCATCGGGCGTAATCGCCTCGAGGTTTTTACCAATCAAATTATCCAATATCATCCTTGGTTCCTATTACAAATAGCTTGGGTTTCTCCATCACATCCTTGATGAAGCTGTTTTGCACTTCTTGTGCTTGCTGCCACTCAGTATAGCTGTAGACCTTCGGGTTGATCTCTCGCCCCAAGGTTTCTTGTGCGGGGTACAGTGCCTTTACCACGTCAGCAAAACCAACATCTCCTACTAGCAGAATATCGACATCACTCTCTGCGTTCGCTTTGCCACTCGCAACCGAGCCAAATACAAAGGCTACTTTTATCGAATCGGCCATTTGGCTTAAACGCTCGGCCAATACATCTGCCACGCCAGAGGTTTTACGAAGTATGCTCGCGAGCTCTTCATAAATGGGGCAGTCAGTATTCGCTCGGTAATATACCTGATTACCTTGCGGCTCTTTTATCAATAATCCTGCTTCAGCCAACTTACTAAGCTCTTTGTGTAAAGTGCCGGCCAAGGTGCCGGTCAAACGAGCGATCGCACGCACATGGTAGGCGCTGTCCGGTTGTAATAACAGCAACCCAAGTACACGGCGGCGGTATTCTTTAAATAATATTTCAGCTAGTGGCGAAGTCATACCTTACTCATTGAAGCTTTTTATGCTTCATTTGTAGTCTTTTTTACTACAAAAATCAAGTTATGCCTAGATTCCCAACCGCGTTACGTTGATCACTTTATAGTATCTGCTTCAGAAAACACCGCACCAAAGCGCTCATCAAAGCAGTTTAACGTTTCCCATTCCAAGTCTTCAAAAAGCTGAATGGCGGGTTGTTCTACTAAAGCGTCTTCGGTGTACGTCATGAAAGAGTCTTTATAAGTTCTACTTATTCTTGTTTGGGTTTGATCAGATGCGCAGATTTCTCAAGAAACTGATCAAAATCACTGGGTATTGAATCGTTAGTAATTCGTCTTTGCTCAACAAACTTATCGAATTCTACTTCAGCCAGTTGTTTTGCTATTTTTTACGAAATCTTATCCGCATTAGCCAGTACAGCGTGTTCATTAAACGCTAAGAAGGCATCCAGTTTATCTGCCCATTGCTGCATGGTCATCACTTGTTTTCGGCGCGCCTGGTTTTCTGCGTAGTCCAAGTACATCGTCACCACGCGGTTTAAATCATTTAGCTCTTCTTGAGAAAGGTAGTTCTTGGCGATGCTAACATCTTTCTTAGTGATCGCACCGCCACTCCAATTGGTCAAGCCCATATTCGGAGATTGACTATCAGCGCGCTCTTTAATCAGCTCTGCGGCAGTATGCCCGTGAATTGCCCAATGTAATTTATTCGGTACCGTGGCGAAGAATGCCTAGCTTGTCTGCGCTTTTGCATCGTAGTCACTTGCCGTACTGTAGATATCCGTGATTTTTTGATAGAAGCGACGCTCGGAAGCACGAATGTCGCGAATGCGTTCGAGTAACTCATCAAAATAATCCGCCTCAAGATCCCGATCAGGATTTTTCAGGCGCTCATAATCCATAGCGAAGCCTTTGATCAGATACTCTTTAAGCACCTGAGTCGCCCACTTGCGGAATTGTGTACCTCTGTCTGAGCGAACCCGATAGCCTACCGCCATCACCGCATCTAAATTATAGTGATCGAGCAATCGCTCCACGTCTCGCGTGCCTTCTCGGGCAACTATTCGGAATTTCCGAATAGTTGAATCTGGTTCTAACTCACCTTCTTCATAAATATTTTTTAGGTGCTCATTAATGGTCGGTGGGGTCTTATCGAACAGCTCCGCTATTTGCTTTTGAGTGAGCCACAAGGACTCGTCCTGCAGACGAATTTGCAGGCGAGTCTTACCATCTTGGCTAGTAAACAATGTATCGGTAATGTTGTTTTGGTTTTATCCATATTCATTTCTCAACTCTCATCCTTGAAATAGTTAAATCAACAATGTTCCAACCTGCAACCTGATGATTGCCAATATATTCTTCTGGGAATCTACTTTTATCCATTGCGGATAGACACTTTAGAATGTTAGTAGATTGCTCGACATGACAATTGGGAGGCCAGACGAGATCTTTTAGCTTTTGCTTTTTAAAACATTTCTGTTTGACTCAGTAAGCGATTTTTACTTATTTTCGTAAGCGTTCCTTTACATCGTCTGCATTGCCCCTGCATAAGGTAGCGGTTGAGTTGCTTGTGTTGAACCCCGCAGTGCGGGCACACATTACTTAAGGGCTTACTATGCATTTCACATGAGTGATTGCCCTGTAGGCACCAAATCAAGGGATAGTGAATAGCTACCCCATTCGCATGCCAATCATTAAAACAATGAGAACACCAATGCAGATGCTTCTTCAGCTTAGGCTGTAACAGTAATCCATTGGTTTTGTACTCATAAGCCTTGAGTGATTTATATAAATTTATCTATATCACCACAGGAAGTTATAAGGATTTTTCCGATATATACGTGGTAATAAAGCGCACAGAACCAACGAGAAACAGGCCGAAACATCAGCTAGATCAAGGGGTTTGAAGGATTTTGGGGAGATTATTCCGAAGATACTCTGGGTATGAATTCCAGAGTTTTGAGTCGATTGACAACTTGCTGTTTTAAAAGGAATTGGTCGGGACGAGAGGATTTGAACCTCCGACCACATGCACCCCATGCATGTGCGCTACCAGGCTGCGCTACGTCCCGACATACAAAAGCGCTAGAATGCCTTTGAATGAAGTCGCGAATAATACATGATGAATAATAAGAAATAAATAAAAAACGCCGAAGTATTCGGCGTTTTTTATTTCATTATATTAATCATAAGCTTAGCTATTTAGTACTGCTAAAACTTCTTCAAGCTCGCTAATCATTTGCTTTATTAACTGGCCGTTATTAGCAGCGCCTTCATTGCCATCATCATTGACTAACTTTTGTTTGGCCCCACCAATAGTATAACCCTGATCATATAACAAGCCACGAATCTGCCTGATCATCAGAACATCTTCGCGCTGGTAGTAACGTCTATTTCCGCGACGTTTTACAGGAGATAAATCATCAAATTCTTGCTCCCAATATCTAAGAACATGCGCTTTTACACCGCATAAGTCGCTTACTTCACCAATCGTAAAATAGCGCTTGCCTGGGATAGGCGGTAATTCATTATTATGACTGGGTTCCAGCATACTCTTCTACTTTCGCTTTTAATTTTTGTCCGGGTCTGAATGTCACAACTCGTCGAGCGGAAATCGGAATTTCTTCTCCGGTTTTAGGGTTTCTGCCAGGCCTTTGTTTTTTATCCCGAAGGTCAAAATTACCAAAACCAGACAGTTTTACTTGTTCGTTATGACCCAATGCATCACATATTTCATCAAAAAACGCTTCAACCATTTCTTTGGCTTCACGCTTATTTAAGCCAACCTCTTCATAAAGAGTTTCAGCCATATCGGCCTTAGTTAACGCACCCATGCACTAACTCCTAATATTTGCACCAAATTTGGCATTTAGTGCTGACACTATAGTTTCAAAAGCTTTATTAATTTCTTCATCATTTAGAGTTCGATCAGTACGCTGCCATACTAATGCCAAACCTAAACTTTTTAAGCCTTCGCCTAAATTTTCACCCGCATAAACATCAAACAAAACAACATTCACCAAGTCTCGCCCTGCATAAGCAATGACTTCTGAGCGTACGCTTTCAAAGGGAACTTGCTGGTCGATCACAATAGCCAAATCACGCCTAACTTCAGGATATTTCGATACTTCTGAGAAATGCGGGATAAATCCTTGGATCGCTTCGTTTAAGCATAGTTCAAACAAATAAACTGAGCCATTTAAATCCAGATATTTTTGTAATTTAGGGTGAATAGCGCCTAAATAACCAATAATTACGCCATTTTTCACAATTTTAGCTGTCTGACCAGGATGCAGTGCAGCATGCTCTGCTTTTTCAAAAATAATAGTATCATCCACTGAACAAAGAAGACTCTCTATATCGGCTTTCACATCATAGAAATCTAACTTTCGCGCTGGACTATTCCAGGATTCAGGTTGAGCAGTACCCGAGGCAATACCAGACATCATTCTAGTCTGAACAATCTCATCACTACTCTTTTCAAATTTTAAACCCGTTTCAAAAAACTTAACACGCGTTTGTTGGCGATTCTGATTATAAGACAGCGCTTTTAACAGCCCTGGCCACAAACTGGTCCGCATAACAGCTAAATCTGCTGAAAGCGGATTTGCTAAAGCGATACTTTCTTGATCAGGCGTAACCATGCTTTGAAGCTTTTGCTCTACAAAACTATAGGTTATCGCTTCTTGATAACCCAGACTAATGAGCCTATCTGCAAAAAACTCTTGTGAAACAGAGGACTCATTGTCTTCTTTTAATTTAATCTCACCTAAGGCTGAGGTTTTCGGTAATTTGTCATAACCATAAATTCGGCCAATCTCTTCTATTAAGTCTGGCTCGATCTCAATATCAAATCGATAGCTAGGCACTTCGAAGATCCAGCCGTCCGTTTCTTTTGAAATCAACGTCAAACCTAAGCGAGTCAATATATCTTCGATTTCAACCGAATCAATTTTTAAACCTAGCAATGAAGCAACTTTTGCTTCTCTCAACTTCACAGTCGTTGTTTTAGGTAAGTGCTCTTCAGAAATAACTTCTGAGACAGGGCCTGCGTCACCACCTACAATATCTACCAATAAGCGGGTTGCTCTTTCCATCGCTTGATGTTGAAGTTTATAATCAACGCCTCTTTCAAAGCGATGTGATGAGTCGGTATGAAGGCCGTATGAACGAGCTTTTCCAGCAAGCGCCAGCGGTGTAAAAAAGGCACACTCCAAAAAGATATTTTTTGTTGTCTCACTAACACCAGACGTATGTCCTCCCATTACACCGGCAATAGCAAGTGAACCAGATTCATCTGCAATCACTAGCGTGTCATCTCGCAACACTATTTCTTGACCACCTAATAAGGTTAGCCCTTCTTCTTTTTGGGCATGTCTGACATTAATTGCGCCTTTCAAACAATCCTGGTCAAAGGCATGCATCGGCTGACCTAATTCAAGCAATACAAAATTTGTCACATCGACTGCAGGATCAATACTACGTATCCCCGAGCGTCTTAATTTTTCCTGCAACCAAAGCGGGCTAGACTTACTTAAGTCGACATTTTTAATGATTCGCCCTAAATATTTTGGGCAAGCATCACTGCTGTCAACCTGCACAGGAAAGGTCTCAGTGTGTCCAATTGAAACCAATTCGAACGATGGCGATGTCACTCTCTCTTTATTCAAGACACCCACTTCTCTAGCAAGACCCGCTATGGATAGACAATCACTTCTGTTAGGAGTCAAATCAACATCTATGCACTTGTCATCGAGTATTAAATAGTCGCGAATATTTTGACCAACGGGCGCATCAACAGGCAATATCATCAAACCATCTGATTGCTCGGCCAAGCCTAACTCTGCCTCTGCGCACAACATTCCAAATGACTCAACACCACGTAGCTTTGCTTTCTTAATTTTAAAATTACCCGGAAGTACGGCAGATATTTTAGCGAAAGGTACTTTCACCCCCGCTTTTACATTTGATGCACCGCAAACTACTTGAAACGTTTCCTGACCATCACTCACCTGACAGACATTCAATTTATCAGCATCTGGATGTGACTCTAAGCTCAGTACTTCGCCAACGACAACACCCGAAAATTCACCGGCAACTGAGTCAAGGTCATCAACTTCTAAACCTGCCATGGTGATTTGTGCTACTAAAGCATCAGAATCAATTGATGGGTTAACCCATTCTCTTAGCCACTGTTCGCTAAATTTCATCGCACTTCCACTTATTTATACTTGCTTAATTAAATTGCTTTAAAAAACGCAGATCGTTTTCAAAGAACATTCTGAGGTCATTTACACCATAACGCAGCATGGCTAAACGCTCTACGCCCAAGCCAAATGCAAAACCACTATACTTTTCAGGGTCTATTCCACTGGACTCGAATACCTTGGGGTGAACCATCCCACAGCCCATCACTTCTAACCATTTGATATTACCATCTGCATCTTTACCCCATTCAATATCAACCTCGGCTGAGGGCTCAGTAAACGGAAAGTAAGAAGGCCTAAAACGAACAGCTAAGTCACGCTCGAAAAAAACCTGCAAAAAGCTCTCAATGGTTGTTTTGAGGTCAGCAAAACTTATATTCTCTTCAACTAGAAGACCTTCGACCTGATGAAACATGGGAGTATGGGTTTGATCTGAATCACAACGATAAACACGTCCCGGACAGATCATTCTAAAAGGAGGCTTACCCACTTCCATTGTTCTCACCTGAACTGGAGAAGTATGTGTTCGAAGGAGAGTGTTAGCATCAAAGTAGAAGGTATCATGCATAGCACGCGCTGGATGATGACTAGGTATATTTAGTGCCTCGAAATTATGATAGTCATCTTCTATTTCTGGCCCGACCTCAATTGAATAACCCGCTTTCGAGAAAAACTCTTGGATACGCCGCATGGTTTTGGTGACTGGATGCAGGCCACCCCACTCTGTTGCTCGCCCTGGGAGCGTCACATCGACTGCTTCACTCAAAAGCTTTTGTGAAAGTTCAGCGTCCTCTAATGCACCTTTTTTAGCTAGTAGCTTAGTTAACACATCTTCTTTTGCTTCATTAATTTTTGCACCTGCAGCAGGGCGCTCGGAGGCATCCAGCTTACCCAATGTTTTGAGTAACTGCGTAATTTCGCCTTTCTTTCCTAAATAATCTACTCGAACCTGATCTAGCTCAGAGATCTTATCCGCGGCTTCAACAGCATCAATAGCGCGCTGAACAAGTTGCTCAAGGTTTTCCATTACTGTGCTCCAAAAATAAAAATAGGGGACGAGAAAACTCACCCCCTATCTATCTAGCTCAACATTCTAACTAACTCAATATTTAACTTGATGTAAAATTGAGTCTTAGCTCGCTAGTGCTGATTTAGCTTTCTCTACTACTGCAGAAAATACCGCTGAATCATTCATGGCCAGGTCAGCCATCACTTTACGATCTATTTCAACATTTGCTTTTTTCAAGCCTGCGATTAAACGGCTATATGACAAACCATTTAAACGAGCGCCAGCATTGATACGCGCAATCCATAAACGACGGAATTGACGTTTTCTTTGTCGACGGTCACGGTAAGCATATTGACCCGCTTTGATGACTGCTTGCTTAGCTACACGGTATATACGGCTACGAGCACCATAGTAACCTTTAGCTTGTTTTAGTACTTTTTTATGTCGGCGATTAGCCGTAACACCACGTTTGACGCGAGGCATAAGTGTCTCCTACTAGACTATTTTTCAATCTCTAAAAAATTAACTGGAATCAGATACGCAACATGCGTTTGATTGTAGCGTGATCAGAAGCTGCAACTAATTTGCAACCACGTAATTGACGCTTACGCTTAGTCGATTTTTTAGTCAAAATATGACTAGTGAAAGATTGCTTATGTTTGAATCCATTAGCTGTCTTTTTAAAGCGTTTTGTAGCTCCGCTTTTTGCTTTCATTTTTGGCATAATATCTCACTCCGCATTGGAAAAATTAACGAAAATAGCAACCGCGCTATTTTCTCTTTTTCGGGGCCAATACCATCATCATTTGCCGACCTTCCATTTTTGGCCGCTGCTCAACCACTCCGTACTCTTCCAAGTCTTTTTCAACTCGTTCAAGTAGCTTCATGCCGATTTCCTGATGAGCCATTTCTCTACCGCGGTAACGAATCGTCACCTTGGCTTTGTCCCCACCTTCAAGGAAACGTATCAGGTTGCGTAGTTTGACCTGATAATCCCCTTCTTCCGTCCCTGGCCTTAACTTCATTTCTTTTACTTGAGTCTGCTTTTGCTTTTTCTTTTGAGCTGCTTTTTGCTTTTTCTCTTCAAAGACCTTCTTACCGTAATCCATGATCTTACACACAATAGGATCACTACTTGCAATTTGTACCAGGTCTAAGCTTGCTTGAGTAGCTCGCGCTAAAGCATCATCGATTGTAACAACACCTACCTGCTCTCCGTTTTCATCTATTAAACGAACTTCAGTTGCTTCAATGTTTTCATTAATGATTGCTTTTTTTGATTTTGCAGTTTGTGTATTACGCTTAATGTTTATTTCTCCACATTAAAATGCAATTAACTGATCGGCTGCACCTGAGCCTATTTTCAATTAATTAGCTATACGACCTTTCTTATCTTGAGTGTCTTTAAAGAGAGTTAATACATCATCTAAAGACATCACACCCAGATCTTCACCCTTTCGAGTTCGAATGGCCACGGTATTATTTTCTACTTCCTTATCACCTACAACGAGAAGGAAAGGAATCTTGTTAATTGTGTGCTCGCGAATTTTAAAGCCGATCTTCTCGTTTCTCAAGTCCAGATGTGCTCTATATCCATTTTCTTCGAGTTTTTTATGTATTTTTTTGCAATATTCGCCTTGTTTATCGGTAATATTGAGAATTGCGACCTGTTCTGGTGCTAACCAAAATGGAAAAGCCCCCTCATACTGCTCTATTAAAATCCCGATAAAACGCTCAAAAGAACCTAAAACAGCTCTGTGTAACATGACAGGAACTTTCCGCTCTTGATCTTCTGTCACATATTGTGCACCCAGACGACCTGGCATAGAGAAGTCGACCTGAATAGTTCCACACTGCCAAACTCGGCCAAGGCAATCTTTCAAAGAAAACTCAATCTTAGGGCCGTAAAAAGCACCTTCACCAGGTAACAACTGCCAATCCAAATTTTTTGCATTTAAAGATTGCTCTAGAGCTGCTTCCGCTTTATCCCAAACTTCATCCGACCCCACACGCTGTTCTGGGCGAGTAGAGAGCTTATAAAGAATTTCGGTAAATCCAAAATCAGCATAAACATCATGAAGCATATCTATAAAGTCAGAAACTTCTTCCTGAATGCTCTCTTCTGCACAAAAGATATGCGCGTCATCCTGCACAAAACCACGAACACGCATAATACCATGCAATGCGCCTGACGCCTCATTTCGATGGCAAGAACCAAATTCCGCCAAACGAATAGGTAATTCTTTATAGCTTTTCAGCCCCTGATTGAATACCTGGATATGACAAGGACAGTTCATTGGCTTAATAGCAAAATCAAAACTCTCAGAATGCGTGGTGAACATTTGCTCGCTAAACTTTTCCCAATGGCCCGACTTTTCCCACAGAGATCGCTCTACAACCTGAGGTGTCTTGATCTCTTGATAGCCATATTGACGTTGTTTTTTACGCATATAACTTTCAATATTTTGATAAATGCTCCAACCTTTAGGGTGCCAAAACACCATGCCCGGTGCTTCGTTTTGCATATGAAACAGATCAAGCTTCTTACCAATTTTTCTATGATCTCTTTTTTCTGCTTCCTGAAGCCTATTTAAATAGGACTTAAGTTGTTTCTTATCCGGCCATGCCGTGCCATAAATACGCTGAAGCATCTTATTATTAGAGTCACCCCGCCAGAATGCACCATTTACACTCATTAATTTAAAATGCTGGCAAAATGCCATATTAGGCACATGAGGGCCTCGGCACATATCAACATATTCTTCATGATGATAAAGCCCTGGTGTATCGTTTTTTGCAATATTCTGATCTAAGATTTCAATTTTGTAGGTTTCGCCACGCGACTCGAAAGCATCTCTGGCTTCTTGCCATGAAACCGTTTTCTTAATCACGGGGTAACTAGTTTTAGCCAATTCCAACATGCGCTTTTCTAAGACATCTAAATCCGCATCAGTTAAACGATGTTCAAGATCAACATCATAATAAAAGCCATTTTCTATCGTTGGCCCAATGGCCATTTTTGCGTCAGGATAAAGCTGTTTAAGCGCATGCCCAATCAAGTGGGCACATGAGTGCCGCAAAATTTCTAAGCCTTCATCATCTCTAGCCGTAATGATGCTCAATGTTGCATCTTCAGAAATCAGATCACACGCATCAATCAGGTCACCATTCACTCTACCAGCAATCGTAGCTTTAGCGAGACCGGGACCAATATCCGTAGCCACATCCAATACCGTCACGGCTTGTTCGAATATTCTTTGACTGCCATCAGGCAGAGTAATAACAGGCATAAAAACCTCAGTTTACAGTGGTGATCCTCACTAAAGATCACGTGAGAAAAGTTCGACAAACTAATTGCCAATAAATCGAGCGCGAAATTTTATACAATCCACCATGAAATTTATAGTTGATTATCTTATTTTTTGAATTTATGCGATCTGAAACCAAAAAGCCTTGGAAATACCAAGGCTTTTTAATGATTACGATATAACTACATTAATTTGAATTAGCAGCCTGCTTCGCTCTTTCCTTTGCTGCTATTTTATCTGGACGAATAAGGAATCTTGCTAGAGCAGGCAGCAACCATAAACTACCTACCATATTCCATAAGAACATAAAGAATAACAATATACCCATATCTGCCTGGAATTTAATGGGCGAGAAAATCCAGGTAAATACACCTACACCCAGTGTTATCCCAGTAAAGCAAACCGCTTTACCTGTAGTACGTAATGTTTGGAAATAACCTTCCTGTAAAGACATCCCTTCTTTTAACTTGGTTTCAAGCTGGCTATAGATATAGATACCATAATCCACCCCAATACCAACACCCAAGGCTATTACCGGCAAGGTTGCTACTTTTATACCTATACCTAACTGAGCCATTAAAGCCTCTGCCAGCACCGAGGTTAACATGAGCGGTGTAATGACACAGATCACTGCTGGAATAGACCTGAACGTGATAAGACATAAGAATGCGACAACAGAATAAACAGCGATAAGCATGCCATTTTTAGCTTCTGAAATAACCTCATTAGTAGCTGCCTCAACACCCGCATTACCCGCACCCAATAAGAAAGTATAATTTTCGCTAGGATAGTCTTCTATCAAATCCTGCACCGTATCTACGACTCGATTTAAGGTATCTGCTTCATGATCTGTCAAATAAATAATAAGAGGCGTCATACTACAGTCAGAATTTACCAAGCCTGAAGGAGCACGCTGAATTGAAGAGTTAATAATGGATTCATTTCTAGATAATTCGAACCATTTCAAACTACCTTCATTGAGCGCCTTGGTGACAAGTTTAGATACCGTTACCAGAGAGACTGTTGACTCAACCCCTTCAGTATTTTCGAGTCGCCACTGAACCCTATCCATGACATCCATCACTTCATAGGTAGAACACATTTCCTGGGGTGTTTTAACCATGACCACCAAGATATCTGAGCTCGTACTGTAATTGCTAATAATATAATCATTATCCACATTATAACGAGAGTCTGGTCTTAGCTCTGGCGCGCCTTTATCCAAATCACCAATTTTTAAATCTTTCTGATAATACAAGCCGATCCCACAACCAAGAATAGCAATTAACACAGATATTGGTGCAACACTTGGGTGAGCCATAAAAGAGAGTATTCTCCATTTCTTATCGCCATATGCCTCAACATATTTAGCATGTCTCAAGCCGCCTTTACTTAGACCAATATAAGAAATAATAACGGGGTGTAAAACCAAGTTTGTGACAATGATCACAGCAACACCAACACCAGCAGCAACAGCCAAGTCTTTTATCACATCAATTTGAATAAAGAGCAGCGTTAAGAAGCCAATTGCATCAGAAACAAGCGCTAAAATGCCAGGACGAACAAGCACCCTAAAAGATAAACGTGAACTCATCATTGGGTTATGGCCATGCGCCTGCTCAACAGCGATTTGGTTAACTATTTGTACGCCATGACTAATACCAATAGCAAAAACCAAGAACGGCACCAGAACCGAATACGGATCCAAACCATAGCCTAACAAATTCAAAATTCCCAACTGCCAGACAACTGCAACAATAGACGTAAATACCGGCACAAGCGTGCCTACAAAACATCTTGAATAAGCGAACAAGAAGGTTAAGGTCAAACCTATCGTCACTAAAGCAAACATGGCTATTGCTGAAATACCTTCAATTAAGTCGCCAATTTTTTTAGCGAAGCCAATAATATGAATACTCACATTTGGATTCTGGCTTTGATATTGCTCTCTTACTTTTTCCTCTAATTGAAGTGAAAAGTCTTTGTAGTCTAAAGGCTCATTCGTTTCAGGATTTATTTCAAAAAGCGGTATATAAACAATTGTTGATCTAAAGTCATCTGCGACCAAACTACCCACCTGACCTGACTTTAGAATATTTTGCCTTAATTTATCTAATGACGCTTTCGAACCATCATAGTCATCAGGAATAACCGGCCCCCCTTGAAAACCATCTTCTGTTACTTCTACCCATCTTACGTTGGGTGTCCATAAGGATTTCATTCCAGAACGATCAACACCAGGTAAATAAAATAACTCATCGGTGATTTTACTCAGGGTTTCCATGTATGACTTATTGAATACATCACCTTCCTTGACGGCAACAGCCACTCTAATCGCATTACCAAGATTTTCTAGGTCATTTCGATTTTCGAGCATATTGACAATAAAGGGGTGTTCCAGCGGTATTAAGCGCTCGAAAGATGCATCAGGCTTAATTTGCGCTGCATTATATCCAAGAAAAGCCGTTATTAAGGCAAACAGAGCAAGTATTACGGCTCTATTTGAAAATATTAGCCTTTCAGCTATTGATCCGGCACCCACCACTTTCAGGTGTTTTTCGTTAGTGCCTTGTTCTGAGTTTGACATCCATCAACCCTCTTAATTCTAGTCGTTATAGTTTTTGTTTAGCTGCTTAGTAAGCGTCAATATTAAAATTTTGAGCCCGTTGGTTTGGCTATATTTACACCATTTTCACCCACCAACGCGAGCTTGTCAGACTCAATAAATACTGCTGAGGTATTACTCAGACGATCCTCTCGAATGACTTCCGTAAATGATCGCCCACCATCCTCACTAAACAATACCGTCCCAGAATTTCCCACAACAGAAATATCACCATCTTGACTGACAGAAGCTGACATTAAGGTACCTTCACTTTTTGCATCTATTCTTGTCCATGAACTACCCGCATCTTGAGATCGATACAAGTGACCACGCAAGCCAAAGGCAATGACGACATCTCTTTCATGGGTGCCTGTCACACCAAAGAATGAACCTGAATATGGGCTATCGATAGTTTCCCAGTTTTCTCCACCATCCTGAGACCTAAAGACAATACCAGCCTCACCCACAATGAACAAAGCGCCACCTTTGATTTTATTGATTGAATTTAAATGAAAACGGTCAGGGTTCTGTATACGGCCACCATAGTTATGCCACGTAGTGCCACCATCTTTGGTTTTAAAGAAATAGCCATAAGCACCAACGGCAAACCCCTCGGTTCGACTACTAAATAACACATCCAGAAAAGGCTTACTTGCACCCACTTCTGCATCGAGCCTAGCATCTTCGAGTGCAAATTCAGCATCTTCAGCTGCATATTCTAAATCAGCGACTTCATCTTCAACTGCTTGATCAACGTCCGCCAACGCCCTCTCTAAACGATTTTCTGCCTGAGTAATAATCATCTTATTCGCCTGATTACCGTCAAACTGAGTTGCCCACGTTTTCCCACCATCCGATGTATGCAAAATAATACCTGAGTGGCCGACAGCCCAACCATAACTATCATCAACAAAACTTACAGAATTCAACAACACTGAAACCGGAACAATCGCCTGCTTCCAGCTCTTTCCAGTATCATCAGAATAAATAATATGACCACGGTACCCGACCGACACAAGCCGGTCACCGGCTTTAGTTATATCTAATAACAAGTTCCCGGGAGCAAGCTCAGTTTGCATTGAAGGCGTATTTAAAACATCCTCCACTGCATAAGCAGGTACATGAATTAAACCTGCGCCTACGACACCGATTAAACCCGCCTTAAACTTATTCGATAAAATTTTCATGAATTGACCTTTTATTACGATGATCAAGGAATACCTGATCTGAAATAATATGTATGTACTAATAAGCCGACTCCCTGCTTCACATTAAATCAGGAAGCAGAAGCAGCACCTTTAACACTTAAGCTTATCGACCTAAACGCCTTAAGGAAGCGGGTTTAAAGTAGCGACTACTTGGCACCTTAGTTTCAAACACAGGTGCTATTTTCTCTTCTGAGTACAAGCCATTTACGCTATATCTTCTCGCTTGCAAGTCATGATAAATATCACCACCCGACCACGTACCTGGCAATTCGTAATAATTTTTAAGCAACGCCATGCTCACACGCCATAGTTCACCACGGTTATCATATTGATCAACCATTGCAATACCCCAACTATCTTCATCAATATAGTAAACACGTTTTTTATAGATATGCCGCTCACCATCTTTCAGGTTGGCTTCAACGACATGCACTCTATGCAGCTCCCAACGTAAATAGTCTGGATTCAAGTGGCCTAGCATCACTATATCGTCATATTCAAGACCTGACTTACCAATCATGTAATTGTTATAAGGAATAAAAAACTCTTTAACGCCTTTATAATCCCAGCTATAACGATCAGGTGCACCGTTATACATATCGGTATCATCTGCCGTACGGGTATTATCAGAAGAAGCAATAGGTGAGTCGTATGCTATATTCGGTGCGCGCCTGACTCTTCGCTGACCGGAGTTATAATCCCAAGCACCACGCTTGTCTTTAATCTGGTCAAGCGTCTCATGAATCAATAAAGCACCACCCGCCAAACGCGCTGGCGCTATATTGAAGGTTAAAAAATAAAATAAAATATTATTTAGCTTTTTAAAATTACCTTCCGGGTTATGGAAGTTAAAAAATACTTCTTGCTGCTTGGTAATGGGTGAAAATGAACCATCACGCTGAACAGGTAATTCAGTGTAGCGAGAGGTGAGATAAACACCTCTCCAACGTGTTAAGTGATTCCACATGGTTTGTAGCGCTTTTTCTTCATTTTTTCCATGAAGAATAGGAAAGGGAATACCTCCGAACGCATCTTTAATACCCACACCACCATTAGTCAGTGATGATGTCAGCGCATTTTTCCGGGTATTCTCAAGCACCCAATCTGGCATAGCATGTGAACGATGTGTTGGATAAACATTTAACTTAAACGTATCCGGGTATGTTTCAAACATAGAATACTGACCAGGTGTCAGGTATTTCTTGAAGCCTTCATAGTTACTTTTATCAATTGAAAATTTAATAGCATCATCAGCGAAAGGGTCGATATGATGCATGCCAGAGCCAGTATAGCCCTTAGGCGCTTTGGTTAAACCACCCGTCCAAGCGGGTATGGTCTTGCTTTTATTGCCTGACTTTATCGAGCCAAACGGGGTTAATGACTTCCCTAACTTATTGACCTCTTCCTTGGAAACTTTGGCACTGGCATTAAAAGCACCGAAAACGAGTGCAAATACACTACATAGCAGAACAGACTTGTTGGTCATATGAATACCTTGAAACACATCTAATTTGAATCATCTCTAATTTGGAATATTATTAACGAAACCCCATATAGCCGTTAATAATTCAAAGCAAGCATCTAAACTTACTTTTAACTTGCGTAAGCAATCTTTCAAATCATTTCAAAAAGATTAGCCATGCTATTAATTTTTAGCAGATTATTTCAATCTGTCTATGTTAGTTTTGTTATGAAATATAACTAAATAGAAAAAAGTTCAATTTATAACCAACCGAACCTTTTATTGACTAAAAAGGGCGAATAATTAATCCACCCTTTCTCTTTAGAC
>TARA_R110002072_G_scaffold202907_1_pt1 | contig 47824 bp, 32 predicted proteins | sample TARA_R110002072 | Tara Oceans TARA_R110002072 (sample SAMEA4397118) | marine metagenome | biome: Polar Biome; feature: [SRF] surface water layer (ENVO:00010504); material: water (ENVO:00002006), including particulate matter (ENVO:01000060) such as... | depth 5 m | reverse complement strand
TTGTATGAATAGATATATTGAAAGCATCGCTAGCGGAGCTAGCACAGCAATAATGATAAAAGCTGGGGTATATGAGTCTACCGTAATAATTGGAATTAACCAGTTCATTATAATAACAGAGACCGCTGCAATAGAACCAGCCAAACCAGCTAGAGTACCTACCGAAGGACCTCTGAAAAGATCACTAGATAATGTTTGAATATTTCCAATAGAAAACTGAAAACCAAATAAGACCATCCCCACTATGTATATGAAGGTCATTGGGTTTTTTTCATCTACCAAGAAAATAACGCCTAAAAGACCAAAAAATATAAATAAAACACCAATAAGTATGGATGTTTTTCTTGCAAAATCAACAGCGTGTTTCTCCATCAATTTACTGCAAAACCATCCCCCTAGTAAACTACCAGCCATTCCGCCTAAATAAGAAATCCATATGGTTTGGCCAATTTCTTGAATACTGAAACCGTATTTAGAATTGAGATACAAAGGCATCCAACCCACAAAAAGCCACCATATGGGTTCAATAAAAAATCTAGCCATTAAAACACCCCAAGATTGTTTGTAGCCCAAAATAGTTTTCAAAGGCAAGCTTTTAGATTTAACTGGCTTTTGTTCAACAGGTTCTTCAGAAAAAATTAGCGCTTTTTCTGAATCTGTCAACCAAGGGTGGTTTTCAGGAGTGGTTTTATTGATAAACATCCATGGAATAATCCAAACAAAACCAACAATTCCAAGAATTATAAATGTAGCCCTCCAACCGAAGTGACCGTATAAAAAAGCAATTAATGCTGGTGCTATAACACTCCCTAAAGATGCTCCAGTATTAAATATACCCTGTGCAATAGCACGTTCTTTTACTGGAAACCATTCGGCATTGCTCTTAACAGCCCCTGGCCAATTGCCCGCCTCTCCTATTCCAAGAAACCCCCTCACGATCGAAAGCGAAATAATTCCTCTTGAAAAAGAATGAAGTATAGCAGAACCAGACCATACGGCAATTGAAAAAACAAAACCCAATCTAGTACCTATTATATCATATAACTTGCCCGATAAAAATTTACCAGCTGCATAGGTAATCATAAAGACATTGAGCATAAATGCATAATCATGCTCATCCATACCTAAGTCTTTTCCCATTTCTGGCCACATGACTCCAAAGGCAGTTCTGTCTACATAATTAATAACAGTAGCGATACAAATAAGCGTAATGATCCACCACCTTAAACCTTTTACTTTCATTTAATTTATAATTAAATTATACCCCTGCAGGCTAATTAGTAAATTATAAGCAAAAAGGAAAACACCCAAAAAAGAATGATTCAATTTTACCCCCTCCAAAACATTTAAAAAAATAATTGTGCACTTATTTTTTTAAACTTTAATCTTTTTAATTCTTGTTACAATACTGGTATAAAACGCTAAAATGAATTTTCATCTTTTCTCTAGCTTTTATAGGATCTTGATTTTTAATCGCTTCAAAAATATTGTCATGTTCTTCAATTCCAAGCTTTGATTGGTTTGAATCACATACATGATACTTCTCAAAATTGGTTATAATTTCGGGAGTTATAATCAACATGAAGGTGTTCATAGAACTGTTTTTACTTGCCTTTGCTATGGCTAAGTGGAATAATAAATCTTCTTGAACAGCGTCTTCATTATTAAGCACTTTATCCCTGTAAGATTCTAAAGCATATTTCATTGCTGCCAAATCCTTTTCGGTCCTACGTAAAGCGGCTAGACTAACTATTTTAAGTTCGAGTAAAATTCTAGTTTCAACCAGGGATTTAAAATCAGGCTCGTCTAGTCTCAAAATATCATCAATCATTCCGGCCATGGCAACCCGACCAATGTCTGCTATAAATGTACCGCTTTGGGGTTTTGACTTTAGAATACCAAAGAATTCTAGCTTTTGAATTGCTTCCCTTATACTACTTCTACTAACGTTAAACTTTTCAGATAACATTCGCTCAGAGGGCAGCTTATCTCCAGGTTCTAAATTCTTAAACTCAATTAAATCTTTGAGTTTAGAAATAATAGCTTTTTGTACATCTTTATTGTCATTGTTGGTCAGTAATTGAACATTCATAAAATCGTGCTATATAAATTGGTTAACCAGATTGGTTGCTAAAATATGAAATAACTACTACAAACTGACACTATATTTTAACCATTTAATAAAAACAAAGGCCCTTGACTGATTTGCTGAAAAGAGCCTCTGCGTTCAACTAAACTAACATATATAAATTTTAATGCTTTACATCAATCTCAAAGGCTTTGACAGAGGCAAAAGCACCTTTATCTCTAGTTTGAAAACAATTACCTACTTTAAAAAATTCTCAAAAATTACAACAAGCAAATAAAAATTAAAACAATATACTAATATCCTGCATTTTGAGTGATTACACCACCTGTGGCAAGAATTTCAGATACTGGAATAGGAAACACGTGATAATTACTGTTCACTGATTGTCCCATTGCAGCATTCACTGAATTAGTTCTAACTAAGTCAAACCATCTGTGACCTTCGAAAGCCAATTCAAGTCTTCTTTCGTTAGATATCGCTTGGCTAACCTCTGTCTTACTAGTGGCAGTTCCCACTAAAGAAGTTAAACCAGCTCTTGTTCTAATAGGGTCTAATAAAGCTAACACAGTAGTAGCAGGAGATCCTGTCTCATTTAATGCTTCTGCATATAATAAAATAACGTCTGATAATCTTATTTCGATCCAGTCATGCTCAGTTCCTAAACCTCCCTCTTTAGGGAATTTAACTGCTTTTAAACCATCAGCACTCAATGTAACGGCCCTTCTTAAGTCAGTTCCACCACCGGTAGCGTCGCTTGCGTCAAACGCAGCTACTAAACTTGGGTCTACAGGTAAATCAGATTTTGAATCATCTCCAACAAACCAGTTCCAAAAATCAGAACCAAAAGAATACTCATCTACAATAGAACCAGTGATACGAGTGGCATAGATTATTTCAGAATTTCCATTCTCATAAGCAGCTCCAAAGATTTCATTGAAGCTAGATTTTAAGCTTATTCCTGCGCTAGAAGCACCGTTAACAACAGCCGCTAAGTGTGTAGCAGCATTTGTGTAATCTCCTTTTGCTGCATAAGCTTTACCTAACAATGCTTGTGCAGCATATTTAGAAGCTCTTCCGTCTACAATAGTAGTACTTAAGCCAGCAATTGCGTCGTTTAAATCTGGAATAATAACATTGTTGTAAACATCCTCTGCAGAAGATCTTGCTAGGATAGAAGTATCTGTTAAGCTAGGAGCAGCAGATAAATTTATAGTAACTCCACCGAAAGATTTAACCAACTTGAAGTAAGATAACGCTCTTAAAAATTTAGCTTCTGCTACTTGAGTAACATTATTAGAATTTTCAATTACATTATTGGCACTTAAAATGGACTTATACATGGCTGTATACAATGGACCAAAAAACTGATCTTCCATAGTGGTCAAATTATTAGTAAATGTGTCAAACTCTGTATAAGGAGCTTCTTGCATACGTGCATTGTCTGATCTAAAATCAGACATTACTGCTAATGGAGTAACACTTCCTAACTGGTAATAATAAGCGGCATTTAAGACACCTTCAAAGTCAGTTAAAGCATCTGCACTAGCTAAGTTTGGGGGTGATTGATCCAAATCAACTGAACATGCTGTCATTAAAAACAACGATCCAAATAATACATATATATATTTCATTTTTTTTTATTTAAAAGTTAATATTTAAACCTACAGTAAAACTTCTAACAACTGGACTTGCACCCACTTGTGCTCCGTAAGTTGTTGGATCATTTCCTTTTACACCCTCTGGGTTATAGGAAGTATAATCATCTCCCATGATGTAAAGTAGATTGCTTGCAGCAACATATGCTCTAAAAGAACTTAATCCTAAACTTTCTACAAAAGAAGCATCTACTGTGTAACCAAGCGTTAGGTTTCTTAAAGCAATGTAGGAAGCATCTTGAATCATAGCATCTGTTTGATTCCTATTTCTCTCAATTAATGGACTGTCAGCAGGTACATCTGCTAATCTTCCACCCCATTGAGATCCGTAATAAAGTGGATCAATATTGTAAACTTCCGCACCATGTGATCCTTGGAATTGAAAAGAAGCATCAAATTGTTTATAGCTAAGGTTTTGAGACATACCCCAGTAAAAGTCTGGTGTATTTTGTCCAATTTTCACTAAGTCTCCTCCATCTTCAACAGAACGTGTTCTATCGATTACACCATCACCATTTTGGTCAACTACATAAGATTCACCTGACTGGTTATTTGGATGTCTAGTTCCATCTGCTAAATAGGCCATTTCTACAGGGCCAGTAGTTTCTAATCCCCACATTTCACCTATTTCTCCACCTACATAGTTTCTGAATACTGCGCCACGTCCACTTTGTCCGAAAATTTGCTGTGGTAACTCATCTAGACCACCTAAGTAGGTAATTTCAGTATTTACTGTAGATAAGTTTGCGTTCATATTCCAGTTAAAATCATTAGAATTAACAAGAACTCCTGTCAATTCAAATTCTAAACCTGAACTTGTAACATCACCAACATTAAGAATGGAAGATGGGTTTCCAAGTACTTCTGACTGCGCTTGGTTTATTAAGATGTTTTCAATATCAGAGGTATAGTAATCCACACCTAAAGTGAAACGGTTATTTATGAACCCAAGATCAAGACCAAAGTTAGTTTCTGTATTCGTTTGCCAAGTTAAGTCTGGATTAGATGAGTTTGACGGAATTAAGTATCCAGTTCCATAAATAGTTGCTGAAGGAGAAAGCAAACTTAATGAATCATAAGAACCTAAGAAAGAAGTAGTTCCTAATGAACCAGTGCTAAACCTTATTTTTAATTGACTTAAAGCCTCGCTGTCTTTAAGGAAAGATTCATTATGAATATTCCAACCCAAAGATACTGCAGGGAAAGTTTCATATTTCTTGTTAGCTCCAAAACGAGAATCTCCATCACGTCTTAAAGAAACGGACGCTAAGAAACGATTATCGAAGGCATAGTTAACACGACCAAAAACACTCTCTCTAACTCTTTTTTCATTTCTCTCTGAAACAGTAATGTCTTCAGGAGTAAATAAATTCCAGTTAAGGATTGCTTGGTCAGGAACATTAACTCCATTTAATCCGTTTCCAATTAATTTAGTGGTTTGGTATTCAATACCTGCTACAGCAGATATATCATGACTGCCAATTACTTTGGCAAAGTTTAAAGTAGTTTCGCTCAATAATGTAGATACTTTTAAATCATTTTGTCTCATGAATGTTTGAGAAGTTCTAGCTCTTGAGTCGTATCCAAGTAACCTGTGAGAATATGTTTGAGTATCTCTAATATCACCTCCTAATACAGATTTCACGTTTAAGTCATCAGATATAGTATACTCTAAGTAACCGTTAACATTAGCAAAATAACTTTTTTCCCAGCTTTCTACGTTGTCTAATTTAGCTGCAGGACCTGCATCTCCAGAACCACCAATACCATTGTTAGCTCTTCCGTAATGCCAGTCTTGTGCTGCCATTCCTGATTCTAAATCATATATACTACTAGCTTCATAACCAGATCCTCTGTATCCATTGTCAAATGCAGATAAACCTAAATTTTGAGCCTGAACATCTAATTGCTGAACAAATGCGATAGATTCGGCTGTATGATAAATAGGGTGTACGCCATAAGATCTTAAAAGATCTCTCATGTCGTGTCCTAAGATATCTCTCTTAGATGAAAACCCGTTAGCGCTAATTCCAGCTTTTAGCTTGTCGTTTAACTTAGCGTCAACGTTAGCACGGAAGTTAAGTCTTTCATATCCCTGTGTAATTACAACACCTTCTATGTCTTGGTATCCAACAGAAGCAAAATAATTTACATCATCAGTTCCGCCGCTCATACTAAAGTCTTGAGTGTTAGACTGACCCGTTTGGAATAGCCAATCTTCTGGGCTAATCGCTCCTGGAGAATTTTCATACGCATTTAATCTGTACTCTAAGAATGCAGGGTCCTGATTATTCACAGTGCTTGCCCAGTTACCAGCAGCAATCTGAGCTCTTGAATGAGCAGCCCACTCTGGTCCAGACATAAGAATGTTTTCTCTGTATTTATTTGAGAAGCTAGTGTAAGCATTATAGCTAAATGTAGCTTTTCCAGATGTACCTTTTTTAGTAGTAATCAAGATAACCCCATTAGCACCACGAGAACCGTAAATGGCAGCAGAAGCAGCATCTTTTAAAACCTCTATACTCTGAATATCATTTGGGTTAACTGACTGAATACCTCCTGAAATTGGATATCCGTCTACCACTACTAAAGGATTAGATGCCCCTGAAATAGAAGAAGCAGCTCTAATTTGAATTTTTGGAGCAGCACCAGGAGAACCATCTTGATTCTGAATTAATACCCCAGATAATTTACCTGCAAGGGCGTCATCTACACGAGCTACTTGAAGAGCAGCAATCTCGTCACCTCCAATTTTAGCAACGGCACCAGTTAATTGAGATCTTTTACGTGAACCGTAACCCGTTAAAACAATTTCATCTAATAGGTTAAGGTCTTCTGCAAGAACAATTAAAAGTTGTGTTTGATTTCTAATTAGCACATCTTGATTTACAAATCCTATATAAGAAAAACGAAGAATATCTCCTGTTTTTACCTCAATAGAAAAATTACCATCGAAATCTGTCTGAGTTCCGTTGGTAGAATTTTTAACAGTCACATTTACTCCTAAAAGCGGCAGACTATTAGAGTCCTTTACACTTCCAGAAACCGTAAATAAGTCCTGTGCAAATAGCTGAATATTGACCAACAATACAGCGATCAATAAAAATTTGGTTTTTAACTTCATCTTTAGTTCATTTAGTTTTAAGTTAATTTTAGTTTGACTTTAAGTATTAAACTTTATAAACCAACACTAACAGATATAAAATGATTATTTTTGAATCATCAATAACCCTTAGTGGTGATTTGATATTTACTTCCCTCCAAAGAAGTATTCTATTTAAAGGACAGGTGTGCACCTGTCCTTTTTTTATGCTATTTTAATTTGGTAAACCAAATTGGTAAACCAGATTGGATTACCAAATATATATTAAGTTTTTCTTAAAAAAAAACATCTTCCTAAAAAAATAGCTGATATTTTATCAAATAGCTGATTTTTCTATATAATTATTACCGGAAAGAAAAATTAATGAAAATGTGTAGTTAAATCCTAATTTGGATGGCTAAATTCAAATTTTAGTCTAATTTGTTAGGCAATTGGAAATAAATCTTTTTCTCTCAAACCAAAGTTTTACATGGTTTCAAATAAAATTTACGTAGTCATGGGCGTATCCGGTGCCGGAAAAAGTAGTGTTGGACAGGCGTTGAGCAAGTCCTTAAATCTGCCTTTTTATGACGGAGATGATTACCACCCTCAGGCCAATATTGACAAAATGCGTCAAGGAATACCCTTAGAAGATTCCGACAGATGGGCTTGGTTAGAAAACCTAAACCTATTAGCGAAAGGGGCCCTTAAAAAAGAGGGGGCAGTGATGGTTTGCTCTGCATTAAAGGAAGTGTACAGACAGCAACTCTCCAAAGACTTTAAAGCTACATGTCAATGGATTTACTTAAAGGGGAGTTATGAACTCATCCTAGAGAGAATTCAAGCTAGAGCGGGACATTTCATGCCCCCAGAATTGTTGCAATCTCAATTTAACACCTTGGAGGCACCTAAAAATGCCATTGAAATAGACGTCAGTGCAAGCATAACAGAAATCATAGAAAAATTAGTGATGACATTTAGTAAAAAAAAAGAATTTGGCCTCTTTGGATTGGGCGTCATGGGTAAAAGCCTGGCAAGAAATCTGGCGAGAAACGGCTTTAAAATAGCCCTATTTAACAGACACTTAGCTGGTGTAGAAGAAGGCGTTGCCACAAATTTCAAGAATCATTTTCCAGAGCTAAAAGAAGCCGAGGCTTTTGATGAAATAGCAGCTTTTGTAAACGCATTGGAAACTCCAAGGAAAATCATGCTCATGGTCAATGCGGGACCCATTGTAGACCGTGTCATAGAAGATTTACTGCCCTTTTTATCAAAGGGAGATATTCTCATAGACGGCGGAAATTCCAATTACAAAGACAGCAAAAGAAGGCTGGATTACTTAGGCAGCCAACAGATTCAGTTTATAGGGGCTGGGGTGTCTGGCGGTGAAGAAGGCGCCTTAACAGGGCCTTCCATCATGCCAGGCGGTAACAAAGAAGCGTATGCCGCCATTCAGCCTTACTTAGAGGCTATTGCCGCTAAAGGAGAAGGCGGCAAGCCCTGCTGCTCCTATATTGGTGAAGAAGGAAGTGGCCACTTTGTGAAAATGGTACACAATGGCATTGAATATGTAGAGATGGAATTACTCGCAGAAATGTATGCGATACTAACGACTTTAGGAAAGAATCCAGCAGAAATAGCTGGTGTTTTTGAATCCTGGAAATCCGATTCGAACAGTTACTTACTGGAGATCACCATAGACATTTTAAGGAAAAAAGAAGGAAACACTCCGCTAGTAGAAAAGATATTAGACGTGGCAGCCAATAAGGGGACTGGAAACTGGACCACCATTGCCACAGCAGAGTTAGGGGTCCCGAGTACCCTAATTGCCAATGCCCTTTTTGCGAGATTTACCTCATCCTTTAAAGCACAACGTCAAAAAGTAGCTGCCATTTTTGAGCACAGCGCTCCGGTCCAAACTATGAAAGAGGGAGACTTGTTAAAAGCCTACCATTTTGCTAGAATTATAAATCACTATCAAGGATTTCAATTAATTTCTGAAGCGGCAAAAACCTATCAATGGAACATACAGCTGAGTGAATTGGCCCGAGTTTGGACCAATGGATGCATCATTAAGTCTGATCTAATGAAAAAATTGGTGCCCCTTCTAAAAGAATCTAACGACCTTTTGGACGCTCCAACCATACAAAATGAATTACTTCTTTTAAAGCCTATCGCGAATAAGGTAGTAGCCCATTGTATTTTGTCGGAAATCCCGATGAGCAGTTTAAGTGAGTCTGTTAACTTTTTAAATCAGCTAAAAACAGACCGTTCCGCAGCCAACATTATCCAGGCCCAACGAGATTATTTTGGTGCACACACCTACAAAAGAATCGATGACGCCCTTCAAAAAAACCACCACACCATCTGGAAATAAAAACCAACCAACAACCATGGAAACCACCTCTGAAAAGAAAAGCTTACTTAAAAAAATCATTTTATTAATATTGGGATTTGGTCCAGGGATATTTGCCATAGGCTACACCATAGGGACAGGAAGCGTCACAGCCATGATCGTGGCTGGAAGCAAGTTTGGGATGCAGCTGCTTTGGGTACTCCTGCTGAGTTGTCTCTTTTCTGGACTGTTGATGTTTGTGTATGGAAATTATGCCTTAATCACAGGAGAAACCGCTCTGTACGGTTTTAAAAAATACTTTAAATACGGTAAGGTACTGGCTATCATGATCATGATAGGAATTACCTTTGGCCAATGGAATTCTCTCATGGGAATTTTAGGAATCTCCTCTAATATTATCTATGAAATACTGGCCTTAAATTACGAAGGACTCAGTGCGTATAAATACGAAACGGTATTAGGAATAGCCGTGGCTATTATAGCAATTTTTTATAGCTTACTACTGGTGGGCAAATATACTTTCTTTGAGAAAATACTCGTGATCTTTGTATCTATTATGGGGGGGTCCTTTTTATTTTCGCTGTTCTTTGTGCAACCCCTGCCCCTAGATATAGTCAAAGGATTAATACCCTCAATTCCCCAAGTACCTGGGGGTAAAATGTTGGTCGCAGCATTTGTGGGAACCACTATGGCCTCTGCCACCTTCTTGTCTAGGCCTCTTTTTATAAAAGGAAAAGGTTGGACCTTAGCAAATAAAGACCAGCAAAAAAAAGATGCCATTACAGCTGCTGTATTAATTTTTATTATAAGCGGGACCATTATGGCAGTAGCCAGTGGGGCTTTATTTCACGAAGGAAAAGTAGTGACCCAAGTCTTAGATATGGCTAATACTCTTGAACCGGTAGCGGGAAAATTAGCTGTGGGTATTTTCTTTTTTGGGGCCCTAAGTGCCGGTTTATCTTCTATTTTTCCCTGCTTGCTCATTGCACCCCTTTTATTGGCAGATTACCAATCAGGCACCTTAGACACCACTTCCAAACAATTTAAAGTTATCACAGCCATTGCATGTGCAGTGGCTTTGATTGGTCCTATTTTAGGAGCAAATCCTATTGAGATTCAAATACTGTCTCAGGTATTTAATGTCTTTGTTTTACCTGCTGTGGTTGGAGGAATTATTATGATGGTAAACAACCAGAAAATCATGAAAGGTTATCAGACTGGTCTCTTAGTAAATATTGGTCTATGGGCCGCCTTTATTTTTGCCATTGTGATTTCATACAACGGAATCCTTGGAATTTTAGAATTATAAACCAATTGTTTTTACTTTTATGTCTATACTCATTGTTGCCTTTTGTGTCTTTTTACTTATTCTCCTCATATCCTGGGGTAAAATAAACCCCTTCTTGGCCTTTTTAATCATTTCCATTGTGGCTGGAGTGCTTTTGGGTATTCCCATCAGTGAAATATCGCAAACCATAGAGAGTGGTATAGGAGGTATGCTAGGTTCGCTGGCCGTTATAGTTTGTTTGGGTGCTATGTTTGGAAAAGTCATCTCAGACAGTGGGGCCGCTAAAAAAATTACCGAAGTATTAACCCAAATCTTTGGCCAGAAAAACTTACCATGGGCTTTTATGCTCACCGGGTTTATTGTCGGTATTCCCCTGTTTTACAACGTAGGCTTTGTATTGCTGGTTCCCCTTGTTTTTTCTGCTGTCTATCAATACAAATTGCCTGCAGTCTATGTTGGAATCCCCCTACTGGCAGCATTATCTGTGACCCATGGATTTCTCCCTCCACACCCCTCTCCTACTGCTCTAGTGAGTATTTTTAATGCCAATTTAAGTCTCACACTTGTTTATGGGCTTATAGTAGCCATACCCTGCATGGTGCTCGCTGGACCACTGTTTGCAAAAACCCTTAAACGAATTCAATCAAAGCCTTTGGAAGTGTTTATCCCTAAAACAGCTCCGAATCAGAAACTACCCTCTGGTTTCAATAGTTTCTTTACGGCCTTACTGCCTGTTATTCTACTGAGTACCTCTGCTACACTGCCGCTCCTAACTCAAGATAACACCACAACTCATGAGATATTTGTATTTCTAGCAGACCCCATGACGGTCATGCTTATCTCTTTAATAGTAGCGACCTATAGCTTAGGCACCAAACAAGGGATGGCTATAAAAACCATTATGGAAGGCTATGGAAGTGCGGTAAAAGACATTGCTATGATACTGTTAATTGTAGCCGGAGCTGGCGCTTTAAAACAAATATTCATTGCTAGCGGGGTGAGTAATGAGATTGCAAGCTTGCTAGCAAGCTCAGACATGAACCCATTGTTATTAGGATTCTTCATGGCTACCCTGATCAGAATATCGCTAGGATCTGCCACAGTAGCTGGCCTAACTACTGCGGGAATTATTGCGCCTATCATAGCGACTACAAACGCCAATCCCAACCTAATGGTTTTAGCCATAGGGTCGGGTAGTTTAATGTGCTCTCATGTAAATGATTCCGGTTTCTGGATGTTTAAAGAGTATTTTAACCTCAGCCTAAAAGACACCTTCAAATCCTGGACCTTAATGGAAACCATCGTGGGGGTGGTAGGAATAAGCATGGTGCTTTTATTAGATTTCGTATTGTAAATACCTGTCTAAAAAAGATCATCCTGTGTTTTCATGTTTAGCCTCACCCAAAAAATATTCTAAATGAAGCGAAATTCCATTAAAAACTTGCCTTTTTTATAAATATATGTATTTTTGGTAAACCAGTTTGGTTTACCAGTTTTATAATGAGTGCCCAAATTGTAATTATAGCCATTGTTTATCTATAATCTTTAACCCTTTGATAAGTGTTAAAAATTAGATAAACATTGTGTGTTTTTAATTGACTAACTTAAAAGATAACATGAGCTACAAAAGAACAAAATTTAGTATCATCCAGAATTCCATTATGACTTTAATGTTTGTATTATTGGTGGGTTGTAATGGTGCGAACAAAAAACAAAACACAACAGAAGAGCAGGAGAGCTTAGCCATAAATACCAAAGCTAACGATGTCATACCATTTTTTGAACATTGGAATTTAATATTGGGAGATGGTTCTAATGTAGGGCAAGCGACTGACTACGAAAATAAAGACTATTTCTACACAACTAAAGACGATCAAGCAGATTGGATCATTTTTAAATCTCCTAATGCTGGAAGTACTCATGGGTCTTCAAATAACACCAGAACTGAGCTAGCGCAATTAAAAAAATGGAAACCTACTACAGAAGCAAAAATGAACGCCACCTTAAAGGTGATGAATGTTTCTACTACTGGAGATCCTCGTGTAGCGGCCACATATTCTGTAGTTGTGGGTCAGATTCACAGTGCTGACGGACATGAAAATGAACCCTTAAAAATATTTTACAAGAAATTTCCAGGACATACCAAGGGATCTGTATTTTGGAATTACGAAATTAATACCGAAGGTGATGACAACTCTAAAAGATGGGATTATTCACAACCAATTTGGGGCTATGACTTTTCCGTGGTAGGAACTGATCAAGACAATTATCCTACTGAACCAGAAGACGGTATTGCGTTAGGAGAGGAATTTAGTTATGAAGTAGAGATAAATGATGGAATTATGCATCTTAGTTTTACGAGCGAAGGACATGAAAAAAAGACTTTTACTAAAAATCTTATTTCGTCAGAATACACGGAACGCTCTAATATACCAGAACAAGTAAAAAAACTCTTTGTACCCATAGGACAAGATGGTATTGAACAAAAAACCGCCTATGCTAATCAAGGCCTGTTTTTTAAATTGGGCACATACAACCAAACGAATGGTAAAGACCCTAAAGTAAATAGAGTTTGGTGCTCAGGAGCTGAAACACACGGTGGCGACCTTCAAAAGCAATATGCAGATGGAAATTATGCAGAAGTTTGGTTTAAGGAAGCAACCATAATAATTCCTAATGACGCCTATTCTAACGCTGGATATTTTGAAGCCAATGACGGTTTAAGTACTAAAACAGTATATCCTAATGAGGTGATCCCTTTCATAGATAAATTCAAGATTTTGCTAGGGAACGGAACTACTGAAGAAGATCTCACTGCATTCGAACACAAAGATTTCTTTTATACAGTAATTGATGGTACCAGACGCTGGGTAGTATATAAAACACCAAATTCTGGTGTCACTTCCAAAAATTCTAGCAATACTAGAACAGAGTTACACGAGAAAAGAGAATGGACCCCTGAAGAGGGAGGGAATCTAACAGGCGCCTGTAAAGTGATGCAAGTTTCCACTTCTGGTGACGCTAGGGTAGCCGCCTCTTATTCGGTGGTAGTAGGACAAATTCATAGTGGTGAAGGACACGAAAATGAACCATTTAAAATATTTTATAAAAAATTCCCTGGTCACACCAAAGGTTCTGTGTTCTGGAATTATGAAATTAATACCGCTGGTGACAACAATAAAGGAAGATGGGATTATTCTTATGCCATATGGGGAAATGATATGTCGGTGATAGGACAAACTAAAGACGGGCCTCCTCAAGAACCTGCAGATGGAATAGAATTAGGAGAAGAATTCAGTTATGAGGTAAATGTTTATAATGGAGTCATGTACCTTACCTTTAAGAGTAAAGGCCATGAAACAAAAACATTCACTAAAAACCTTATCTCTTCTGAGTATGTAAAAAAATCAGATATCCCAGCACAAACACAACAGCTATTTGTCCCTATCGGCCAAGATGGTACTGAAAAAGCAAATGCTTACAGTGGAGAGTTGGTGTATTTTAAACAAGGTGCTTACAACCAAACCAACGGAAAGAGTTATGAGACCAACAAGGTATGGGCTGCGGGGGCTGAAACCTATGGTGGAGACATTTCAAAACAATATGAAAATGGGTGTTATGCAGAAGTATGGTTTAGAGAAGCTAGCGTGGGCCCAGCTGTTCCAAATAAATAAGAGTTAAAAGATTACCAATCAACAAACAATAAAAAATAAAAAATGGAACGATTTAGTAAAAAATATATCAGTACAAAAAAAATGAAATGGGAAGCTTTAGGTGGAGGCGTGTCTAGAAAATTTTTGGGGTATGACAACCAGATTATGATGGTTAAAGTGAAGTTTGAAAAAGGCGCCTTAGGTGCACCTCACCAACATTTTCACACACAAGCAACCTACTGTGTTTCAGGTAAATTTGAATTTGACATAGACGGAGAAAAGAAAGTTATAGAAGCTGGAGATGGTGTGTATATTGAGCCTAATCTATTACATAGTGCAGTGTGTTTAGAAGAAGGAATGTTAATTGACACATTTAGCCCAGTGAGAGAGGATTTTCTAAGCGGTGGAGCAGTGTCTTATTTTGGAGATAAGAAATAGTAATCATATTAAAAAATAACCTAGTTTGGTGATCTATTTTGGACTGTGAAATCTTAGTCTAATATTTGAAATGCATTATTCTTCTAAAATCAAAACATTATGGCTAACGAAAGCTCTTGCCCTTAAATAGCCTTAGGAAATCACCCCTAATTTACTCCGATAGGATCTAGCAAACAATATTGAATGCTATTGATGAGATGGCTTGTATGATGCTAGAAAGTTTATAGTTCAACCTTGTGAATTAATACTGCCTGATTGGGGGTTATATATCACTTTATGAATATGTAGCTTAAAAGAAAAACTGTTTTACAAAACCCATGACCCTCTATTTATTTGAATGCTGCATAGAAACTTTTAGCTTTTAAATATGATGTCATAGTCCACATCTTTACCTATATACTTAGTAACATACTTACAAACAGTTTCACTATCATATATTGGCTGATAGTCCCCAACTGATATATTTCCCATACCATACTTAATCTCTTTGTAAGTTATATCCGCGTTAGTGCCTATTAGCATGTGAACATGTGTATTGTTATAATCTCCCTTGTCTCTTTCTGATACATAAAACACTTGTTCAACCTTACTGGTCTTTTGTAGAAGTTTTTTAATCCAATTTCTTACTGTCATTGTATAAATGCTGTAAGGAGTTCTACAAGTGATGAAGTAATTCCAATCAAATTGATTAAGAAATGATGCGTATTCTTTGCCTATATTCATAATGCTTGGGTTTGTGCAATAGCAGGGATTAAGGCAATCCTAGCCTTGATGGTTACAAAATAATTATGTGGTTAGTTAAATTAAATTTATATACACAAATTTACCTTAAATATAGACTCAAAAAGAGAGGTTTTGGAATATGCAAAGCTATGTTTGGGAACAATTTTGGGAACAAAAAAAGCCTTTACATTTCTGTAAAGGCTTTGTCTTTTGCTCCTCCTCTTAGGCTCGAACTAAGGACCCTCTGATTAACAGTCAGAATAATATTTTAATAATCCTTTATAAAATTTAATAACCTATTGAATTACAGTAAATTAGGCATGTAAAGATTTCTAGTTTATATCATTCTATTATAGTTTTACTCATTAGTTGTGTGCAAATAGTGTGCAAGTAAAAATGTTTAATTTAAATCATTAAAAAATGAGTAAATCTTTAAATTTTGTAGTAAACACAAGACTTGATAAAAGATCAAGTGATTCAAATGGAAACCATCCTATTAAACTTAGAGTATGGAATCGTGCAAGTAAACAAGCAAAACTCTATAGTTGCAATAAGTTTACAGATGAAGATAGCTTTAATAGAGCTATGGATCACAAGTCAACTGTAAAAGGAGATGCCTTTAAGTTAAGACTCTTTCTAGAGAGAGTCATTGCTAATTGTAGTGAAGTACTTGAGCAATATGAAGTAAATACCTTTTCAGACTTTGAAAAGTATATGTTCAACCGAACACAGGATGCCTCTGATATTAATTTTTATATCAATAGAAAAGTAGAGGAGTGCCATAAAAATCAACAGTATTCTTCTAAGGATATTTATAAAGGTTTAAATAAGCTTTTAGAAGCGTTTTCTGGCGGCAAAAGCACTCAGATAGATGATCTTAACAAGAAATGGTTTGAAGCTCTAGAAAGCTGGTATTTGAATCGAAAAAAGAAGAATGGAGAAAACTACAAAGTATCTAGTTATTCAATTTACATCAGACACTTTAGAGTTATTATTAATGAACTAGTTGAAGAAGGCATAATTGAATTAAAGAATTATCCTTTTGGCAAAAAAAAGTATACTATTCCTAGTGCTGAGAATAATAAAAGACCTCTAGAGAGTTCAGACATTAATAAGCTAATTACTTATCAAACAGATTGTCCATTAAAACAACTTGCCGTTGATTATTGGAAACTAAGTTATTTCTGGATGGGTATTAATCTAAAAGATGTAATTACACTTAAGTGGAGTGATATACATGATGATAAAATCTTTTACTATAGAAGAAAGACTTATAAGAAGAGTAAAGTAAAAAGAAAGAACACCATTTTTATTGATCAAAAGACTTCTGAGATCATTGATAAGTATAAAGGGTCTGGCAAATATATATTCAATGTCTTAGATGATAATGTTGATGAGCTTGGAATATATAAAGGAGGAAAAAACTTTATTAGAAAAGTAAATCAGCATTTAAAGAATGTTGCTAAAGAATTAGAAATGTCAACTGATATATCATCTATTTGGTCTAGGCATAGTTTTGCTACCCAAATGAAAAGAAATAATGTAAGTCCATATATTATTCAAGAAGCATTTGGACACAGGGATATTAAGACAACGGAGAATTATATGTCTTCTTTAATAGAGGATGATTTGAGAGGTATTCAAGAAAAGTTATGAGACTAACTAGTAGGAAGCTCGTTAATAAAATTTAATAACTCCTACCGTTCATCGATTAAAAAAGACAGCTTATCGATTATCTTTACATCAAATAAAAAAGTCAGCATTCAGAGACTGGCCCATGGAATACTGACTCTTGAAACTTAAGCACTTCAAAAGTAAGAACTTCCCGGGACATAATCACAATTGTTGGCTTTATAAATTATTTTATATTGAATAACATTCATTTAAAAGGAATGTCTGGTGAAGTTTCAGTATCCAGCATTCAAGCGGTTGTGAGGGAAGAGCTATCCTCCTTAAAGAAAAGCTTAAGCATTGATGAATCTGGTCCATTAGGAGTAAAAGAGGCTGCCAGGTATCTTAAAATGTCTGGTGCAAGTATCTACAAAGAAGTAGAAAAAGGACTCATTCCATTTTACCGATCTAGTCCTGGTAGTAAAATCTTCTTTTATAAAGAAGAATTAGACCTATGGGTTAGAGGAAAGAGAAGTAATAGCATCTCTAATGCTATTGAAGATGCTGATAATCTTAAAATTGGTAGCTATGGAAGAAACTAACTCTAAAATGAACTTTTTAGTTAAGGGAAGATTAAACAATCTTTTCTTGGGAGCTGATAAGATTTTAAATCAAAATCACCATAAGATTGACTTTCTCGTTGATAAGCTAATACCTAAAGGCACTTTATGTGCTTTGGTAGGGGAAAGTGATACAGGCAAGAGTTCTTTCTTAAGGCAACTTGCTATTTCACTTGTTTATGGTGATAGTGATTTTCTTGGATTTAAACTCAACAATGTTTGTAGGAATGTCATCTACGTAAGTACTGAGGATGGTGAAATGGCTACCTCTGTATGGTTAAACAAACACTTTGGAAATCAAGTGCCACAATTAGATAAACTAGCAAACCTTAAATATGTTTATTTAACAGATGGATTGGTTAAAAACCTTGAAAAAGCAGTTATGGGAAACTGTATTGATCTCATTATTATAGACTCTTATGCAGATTTATTTACAGGGGGAATGAACAACTCTAATGAGGTTAGATCTTTTCTTAATTTGTACGACAATCTAACAAAGATTTATGGTACATCAATAATATTCCTTCATCACACTAATAAAGCTTCTGCTGGTAAGTCGCCAAATAAGAATAGTATTATTGGATCACAAGGTTTTGAAGCTAAGATGAGAAGTGTTTTATTATTAAATAAAGATAATAATGATCACTCCTTAAGGCATTTATGTATAGTGAAGAACAACTATATTGAAGAGTCACTTAAATCTGAGAGTTTTGTTCTTAAATTCAATGAGCAACTATCATTTGAAAACACTGGTAATAGAGTAAAGTTTGGAGAACTTGCTTCGGATGAATGGATTCCTCATGCTATTAAGATGAAAAATGAAGGCAAGTCATATAGACAAATAAGTGATGAGCTTTCAAATGATGGTTTTGAAGTTTCTAAATCTAGTCTTCAAAGAAAGATTGGCTAATTACTCTTTTTTATTGTCCCAGCGTCCCACCCCTTAGGTTTGGGACAGGGACACTAAAAATATTACGAGCTTATAACCGGACAAAATGAATAACCCTCAAGAAACATTCCAACAACCTTAGGAAACTCAACCTAATTCACTCCAAAGGAGTATATCTTCAAACTCAAAAGGCTATAGCTAATATGGTAGATAGGATAATTCAGGACAAATTGTCCAACCAATAAAATAGACTACAATGTACTTTTTGAGGTTGATGAAATGATATTCAGTAGCTATAGAAATCCAAAAAAACAAAGTCACTAAGCAAACCACAAAAAACTATGGGTCATTCTTCTTTAGCTTTTAGTTTGACCTATCTAAGAGGTTTAGAGGTTAGTGAGTTAGAGGAAAGTGATATGCCTGTTATTGTAAAATAAATTTACTATTAATTAACTCCCATTTTCTGTAAGGTTTGCTTTGGCTTGTAGTTGTGAGCAAATCATCATTAAACAACTCAATTATACCATTATTATCATTCAAATGAAGCCAATACATCCAATCTGAATCAGCCCCCTGACTAACGTCAATAGATTTATCTGTTGAGTCTAAATATTCTCCATTAATTAGCTCTAAAATTTCTTCCAAACAACAAATGGAAATTGAGATGTAAATAACGTTATATGTATAGATAAAAATGAGCTTATTTGGTTCAATAACCCGCAAAGAGAGTTTAATGAGTCGGATAAACAGTTTTACATAAGAAAAGAAAATGGCAAAGTCCATATTGAAATTCCAATTAAAGATGAAAATGATTATCTAAATGATATTCCAAATTACTATATTTTGAATATTAAAAGAGGGTAATAAACTATAATAATGAAGTACTCTGTAAGTTTAAAATTATGTAGGATTGAATATTACAATAAATTATCTATTGTTTTATAGGCATCAATAACAGCTAATGCACCTTCCTGATTGGGTTTAGAATTTCCGTGCTCCATTCCTAAAATTCCTTTATAGCCTTTTGAATGTATATGCTTAAATACATTAAGATAGTTGATTTCTCCTGTACTTGGTTCATTTCTACCAGGATTATCTCCAATTTGAAAATAAGCTATTTCAGACCAACATTTGTTAATATTAGGAATTAGATTTCCTTCTTGTACTTGTTGGTGATATATATCAAAAAGTATTTTACAAGCATCTGAATTCACAGCTTTACAAATTTCATAAGCCTGCGGACTTTCAGATAAAAACAATCCTGGATGATCTCTAAAATTTAAAGGCTCTAAAACCATACAAAGTTCTTCTTTTTCTAATATGTTAGCTGCCTCTCTCAGACTTTGTACTACATGAGAAGTTTGATAAGCCATGTTTTGTGTAGGGTCTATGTGCCCGGGAACAACAGTCATCCATTTTGCACCTACTCTTTTGGCTACTGGAATTGATGCTTTAATTTCATTCAAGAATTTATTTCTAAGTGTTTTGTCACCACTGGCCAAGTTTGGTTTTCTCCAATAGATAGTGTGTGCAACAAACACACCCATTTTAAGTCCTCTTTCTTTTATGACAGAAGCCATTTCATTCTGTAACTTAATAGGCCTATTTCTCATTTCATTATCTTCAAACGCAGTAAAACCTTGATCTGCTATAAAGTGAAGCTGAGCTATTGGATTGTCCCCTACAATACTAGAAAACATTCCTAGATGTGGTGCATAATTTAAATTAAAGGAATAAGCTTTTTTTTGAAGTATTGAATTTTCTACGAGGGGCTTTGCAATCATATTTTGCATCCCTGTTAAACCTATAGTTCCTGCACCGAGGGCTTTTAAAAAACTATTTCTTTTCATTGCAGTATATTAAAATATTGTTTTTCCAGGAGTCGGAATGGGGTAAAAGCCGTTGGAGTCAGGTTCAGTTGGAGGCTTGCTGTCCCAATTAACAGTAGAAGGCATAATTTGGTATTCTGCATTGAGGGCTTTTTCCCAGCTAATTATCTTTCCAGAATATGTAGCCATCCTTCCCATTATAGCTGTAAGTGTACTTTTTGCACCGTTTTCAGCATCTGAAATGACTTCTCCGTTTCTAATAGAGGTAAACAGTTTATCATGTTCTTCCTGATAAGGATTTTTTTCATCTCCCCATTTTCCTTCATACTTAAACTTGGTTTCTCCATCTAAATTGGTTATTACGCCTTTACCTAAAGTAATATTCCCTTTAGTACCCTGAAAAACCTCGTCTACTCTATTCATACAGCCAGGCTGATGCCTACATTGACTGGCAATGACAGCTCCATTTCCGTAAGTAAATTCAACAAAATGATGATCAAAAATTTCACCGTGATCTATTCCATTTCTAACTTGCCTACCTCCCATACCTTGAGCTTCAGTAGGATATTCTCCAATAAACCAGTTAGCTATGTCTATATTATGGATATGTTGCTCTAATATGTGATCACCACATAGCCAAGTAAAATAATACCAGTTTCTCATCTGATATTCTAATTCACTCTGACCCGGTTGTCTTTTTTTAACCCAAACACCACCATCATTCCAGTATACTTGACCTGAAATTATCTTTCCAATCTCTCCTGCTGACACTCTTTTATGAAGTTCTATATATTTTTTTTGATAGTGCCTTTGAAGTCCTACCACTACGTTTAATTTTTTTTGTTTTGCTAGTTTGGCAACTTCTAAAACTTTTCTGATACCTACAGGATCTACAGCAACAGGTTTTTCCATAAAAACGTGTTTATCTTGAGCTATAGCGTACTCAAAATGATAGGGTCTAAATCCAGGTGGTGTCGTTAAAATAACCACGTCAGCCATGTCTATTGCTTTCTTATATGCATCAAAACCGACAAATTGGTGTTTTGGTTTCACATCTATTTTTTTCTCTCCATCAAAATGTTCTTGAATTGCTTTTAAACTATTATCTATTCTGTCCTTAAATGCGTCGGCCATGGCAACTAGCTTTACATTTTTATCTGCTGTAAGTGCTTGGACAGTGGCTCCTGATCCACGACCTCCGCAGCCAATAACCGCTAGTTTTAAAGTTTTTTCTGAATTAACATATGCCAAACTTTCAATACCTAACGGCAAAGTCAAAAGGCCTCCGCTAGCCAAAGTAGTGCCCTTAACAAAGTTTCTTCTGGACAAAGAATTTAAATTTGATTTTTTCATATTAATGATTTAGATTGGTTACTTTTCCTACAAATTCCAGTAAGTTTGCTGTATTTTTTTGTCAGGTGTCTTGTAAGGACGTACAATCCTAAAACCCAAAAAAGGTGCGTCAGTATGCCACCAGATACTTTTTGGAATTTGGGGGTCCCTTTTTTTCCATTTTTTATTTGATCCCTTTCTTGCAGTACTTTGCAGTTCTCTTGGTGAGTCAGTCCAAGCACCTCCTCTAACTACCCGAGGATACAATTTATTTGGCTTTTTCCATGGGTTTTCAATGAGTTCTCCTGCTTTCACAGGATATCCGTTTTCACTGTAAGCGTCTAAAGTCCATTCAGAAACATTGCCATGCATGTCATATAAACCCCAAGCGTTTGGCTTTTTTGTTCCTACTTTATGATATTTTCCGCCACTATTATCTGAAAACCATGCAAACTGGTCAAGAAATTCAACTGAGTCACCAAATGAGTAAATTGTTTCACTTCCAGCCCTACAAGCATATTCCCACTCTGCCTCAGTTGGTAACCTATAAAAATCTCCAGTATGAGCAGAGAGCCATTCACAAAATTTTGCTGCGGCAAGTTGAGTCATTGAAATAGCAGGGTAGCCATCTGACCCCATGCCAAAACTCATTTCAATGTAAGGTGTTGTGGCTCCTGAAACTGCATCTGCTTTGAGGATTACCTCATCAGACTTTACTATTTGATAAACATCTATTTTTCGATCTATGAATGCTTGATACAAGTCCCATGGAATTTCTGTTTCAGACATCCAAAATCCATCTAATTTAACTTTGTGTAATGGGCTTGCATTATAATGAACATTTTTATCGCTATTACCTTGGTTAAAATAACCAGATGGTATAGGGACCATTTTCAACGTGTAATCAATTTCAGGAAGCTTAATGGTATATGTCTTTTGTCCAAATGTAAATAAGGATGATAGTATAAAAACTAAGGTTATTGTTATTGAAGATATTTTCACAATTTTCTAGTTTAGCTAAATTTAACAATGATTTTTAAATTTTATTTAGGTCATATTAAAGTCTTAAAACTATTTTCAAAAAAGGATTCTTTTTACAAAACTTAATTATGGTAATAAGCTAACAACTTATTTAGATTAAAACTTGATTATTTTTTACATTACTGAAGTTGTCAAATAAAAAAATAAATGCTATTTGATTCGAATAATCTTGAGCAACCTAAAAACCCTCAATAATTTTTTTTTTGTGATGGATTAGTAAATCTTTCACGAATTTGCTTTTTTTTGAAATAATAAACTAAAAATATATCCAAACATAAAACATGAAGTAACACCAAAAAAGGAGTACATTAAAAAGCTAATTTGTGTAAAAAAACTAATGTACCAAATAAAAAGAGCACTGACTAGCAAACCTAACAATGTGCCTTTTGAATTCGCTTTTTTTGTAAGCATCCCTAAAAGGAACATACCACCTAACCCTCCTGTAAAAAGACCTAAGAAACGATAAAACTGATCCCAAAGCGATTTGATGTTAGACTCTGCCATCCAAAGTGCTAATAAAACACCTATGACACCTGTTATCATAGTTGCCAATCTGGCAATGCGTAATAGCTTCATGTCTGCTATTTTAGGCCTAAAATGAAGATGAAAATCATTGCAATAGGCTGTTGAAACAGAATTCAAACTACTGCTAATACTTGACATTGCTGCAGAAAAAATACCAGCAATTAATAAGCCTGATACTCCAATAGGCAATTCGTTGACAATATACCAAGGGAAAATCGAATCATTACTAGATATAGATGGGGTAAGTGCATCAGGATTTTCGGTGTAAAAAACATATAACAGTGTTCCTAAACCAAAAAATATAATCGTTGCGGGTAAGGTTAATACCGCATTTGTGTATAATGTTTTTTGTGAATCTTTTACGCTTGAACTCATTAAAAAACGTTGTACAATGGTTTGGTCAGTACCTTGGGCAACAAGAGCAGAAGCTAGCCCGCCAATAAAAACTACCCAAAATGTTGAATCAGTGAAGTTAAGTTCCATATTAATAATATTAAACTTATTTCTTTCAGATGCATAAGATATCATATCTCCAAATGAGGTTTCTGTGTGAAAAATAATCCATATAACTGCTAAAATACTTCCTCCTAAGAGCACAATAACTTGAAGAACATCTGTCCAGATTACAGCTTCAATACCTCCAAAGGTGGTGTAAAATATACATAGTATGCCCATAATTAATATACTAACCTCTACTGAAATACCTGAAACTATTGATATAGCCAGAGAGGGTAAAAGCAGAACAATACTTATTCTTCCTAACTGAAATAATATAAATGACAAACTCCCAAAGGCACGTGCAGTATAATTAAAACGCTCTTCAAGATATTGATATGCTGTTTTAATTCTAAGCTTATTAAAAAAAGGAATAAAAATAAAAGCGATAGCTGGTGTTATTAAAATAGCAGTTATGTTTAAAAAAAAGAATGACCAATCACTAATAAAAGTCTTTGCAGGAATTGCCATAAATGTGATAGCACTCAAAAGTGTTCCAAAAACACTTAAACCAGCAGCCCACCATGGTATACGTCCACTACCACTAAAATAATCATCTGTTGATTTCTGCTTGCGCGAAAAATAAACACCAATAAAAATTGATATTAAAAGATATAAAATAAGTACGCTATAATTTGTAATTCCAAAAGAGTGTTTCGCATTTGTAAATTTAAAACTCTGAACTTTTGGTGTTCTAATTCCAGGTGATATCTCACCAGAAACTATAAAATATTCTTCTTTATTTTTGAATGATAACGCAGTTACTGGAATTTTTGTTTCTAACTTCTCATAAATAAACCATTTTTTGGTTATTGAATTATATGCCAAAATATCTTTTGAAAACCCAGGGTGGTTTTTTAATAGATGATCTCTTCTTTTTATTAGTTCTAAGTATAAAGAATCCTTTTCAGCGGTTAGCAATTCTAAGTTAATATTTTCTAACTCATTAAAAATCAATTCATCACTACCACCATAAACCGTAATATGCATTGAACCCAAACTATTAGCAGAAGCTCCCATTATAACTCTAAAATTTCCATCTATTTCAAGTTCACCTTCCTCTTGCCAAGTTTGATTTTTAAAATCATAGGATAAATAATTTGTAAGGGTTTCTGACTTTTTCCCAGAAATTTCATTCCTCCCTCCAATAACAAATAACTTTTTATTAGTTTGTGTTTCTTGAACAGCCACACAATGTAGTGCTCTAGGTGCACCTGGAAAATCAGCTAATTTTTCCCATTTATTGGCTTCTTTTAAGTTTAGCCTATAAAATGAATTTGTACTTTGGTTTGTGTTTTTACCACCCACAACATATAAAAAATCATCATTTACAACAGCTGCTGAAAACGACAATGGCTCTGGCAATGATGGGTAATGAGAAACCTCAATCTCTTTAGAAGATGAGTTATAAGCCAAAAGTAAAACAGTATCACTGACATTAGCTTCATTATTTCCACCAATGCATAGAATTCCATTTTGTGTTAATACCGAGGCAGAGTATGCTAAAGGTTCTGGTAGTTGTGTCTTTGATAATCGCCATTCATTTTTTTCAAGAATATAGATGTTTTTACTCCATACTTTTTTACCACCTTGCCATGGATAACCATTTGGGAAATTTGCACCACCAGCTGCAATGACCACATCATTATGAAATCCACCCAACATACCTGCATATCCAAGCGATTCTACTTTTCCATTTTCAGCAGGCAAACTAGGTAAATTCTCAATACTTAATCTTTTAGTTTCTTGACTAAAAGATTGTAAAAAAGTTAGAATTATAAATGTTAGGATTAATCTCCCATTAATTTTTATCATTTTCTAATGTTTTCATAAAAGCAAACTTTTAAAATAAAATACTTTTAGTTAGTTATGTAAAGTTAATAAAATAAATTAATGTATTATGTATAACATAATTGATGAAAAATTGTTTAGTATTACATTCATAAATTTATGAATCATATCCTATGAAAATTAATTGGTTTTTATTTTTAGTTATTATTCTTCAATCTTGTGCTATTGTAGAGTCTCCAAACCCTGTATTACCTATTCCTAGAGAACAGCAAGTGATTTGGCAAGAAATGGAATATTATGGATTTATTCATTTCGGCATTAATACATTTGTTGATAAAGAGTGGGGATACGGAGATAAATCAGCAAAAATATTCAACCCTTCGAATCTAGACGTTCGTCAATGGGCCAGGGTTGCCAAAGAATCAGGTATGAAAGGTTTGATTGTGACTGTCAAGCACCATGATGGTTTTTGCTTGTGGCCATCAAAATACACTGAATACTCAGTAAAAAACTCACCTTGGAAAAATGGTAAGGGTGATTTGATCAAAGAACTCGCAAAAGCTTGTAAAGAATATGAACTAAAAATGGGTATTTATTTATCCCCATGGGATAGAAATCACCCAGACTATGGCAAACCGAATTACATCAAATATTTTAGAAATCAACTGACTGAACTTCTTACAAATTATGGTGATATTTTTGAAGTTTGGTTTGATGGTGCTAATGGTGGGGATGGCTATTATGGTGGTGCAAAAGAGATTCGTACCGTAGATAAGAAAACTTACTACGATTGGAATAACACAAACAAATTAATTCGAAAACTTCAACCTAATGCAATTATATGGAGTGACAATGGACCTGACGCTCGCTGGATAGGAAACGAACATGGGTTTTCATATAAAACTACTTGGTCCCCATTGCTAAGAGATTCTATTTATGGTGGTATGACGAATTATGCTGTTGATTATGCTATGGGACAAGAAAACGGAACACACTGGGTGCCAGGTGAGGCAGATGTTTCAATTCGTCCTAATTGGTTCTACCATAAATCTGAAGATGATAAGGTGAAAACACTTAAGCAATTATTAGATATTTATTATCAATCAGTTGGTAGAAATAGTACTCTATTATTAAATATACCCATAGACAAACGAGGATTGGTGCATGAAAATGATGAAAAACAGCTTAAAAAGTTAACCGCACAATTAAAGAGGGATTTTGCTAATAACTTAGCATTAAATGCGGAAACAAAGGCATCAAATATTAGAGGAAATGTACTAAAATACGATCCTGACAAAGCTGTCGATGGTGACAAAAACACTTACTGGGCTACAGATGAAGGTAAAACCAAAGAATCTTTAACATTGAGTTTTAAAAAGCCAATACAATTTAATAGATTATTAATTCAAGAATACATAAAATTAGGACAGCGCGTAAAGCAATTTTCTGTAGAAGCAGAAATTAATGGTACATGGAGAACTATCGAAAGACAAACTACCATAGGTTATAAACGAATTTTAAGGTTCGAAAATATAACGGCTTCCAAAATAAGGTTAAATTTTGAAGCATCTAAAGGAAGCTTGTTAATTTCTAATGTTGGTGTTTACAATGCGCCTCCAGTTGTTGAAGCTCCTTTAATAAAGAGAAACAAACAAGGAGAGGTAACCCTAGAAGTACCAGACAAAAGTGTTTCTATATTTTACACGCTAAATGGTAGTAATCCCTCAGTTAAATCCACAGAATATATTGACAAACTAAATATACATGAACCAACAACCATAAAAGCATTTGTCTTTGATTCTATTACAAACAGAAAAAGTGAAGTGACGACTAAAAATTTGGATATTAGTAAAAAACTATGGGAAATAAGTACAGAAAATGGTATTCCTTTGTCAGAACTAGCTATTGATGACGATATCAAAACTAATTGGCCTGTCAGTAAACAAATTCTATCTAAAAGTAAGGTAAATTTAGGCAAAATAACAAATGTAATCGGTTTCACCTATACTCCAACTCAAACCAGATGGGTTTCTGGCGTAATTACCCACTACAAATTCTATGGCAGCATTGATGGTGAAAATTGGATAAAATTGTCTAGTGGTGAATTTTCAAATATTATCGCCAATCCAATTCAACAAAAAGTAATATTTAAAAAAAGTATACCTATAAAATACATCAAATTAGTTGCAGATAGAATAATGGGTAACAAGGACAAAGCCATTATTGCTGAGATTGGTATTATTTCAAATAAGCAATTATAAATTAACTAAAAATAAAACATCTAATTTTTACTCTTGCTTGAAAAGCTAATATTTCACACTACAATCTGAGTGTTAGTTGAAATTCAAAAAGAATTTATTTAACTAATAATAAAGACTATTATTTTTAATTTAGTTCAACTGCATTTCCATGTCCTCTATATAATTTCAACTTCCCTTCCAATTCCACTTCTATAATTGTTACAAATTCATCTAAATTATTCTTATCGGGAATTTCTATTCTTAATATTCCTGGAATATTATTCCAAGCGGCACCTCCATTTCTTTCAAATTTAAGTTCTTGAGAGCTGCCTAAAACTCGAATTGACTTTACCTTATTTTGAACTCCCTTTAATGAGACGTAATGCCTTGGAACATCAAATAAGGCTAAATAAATTTTTGTCTCATCTTTACTTAAAAGTGATGGACCATAAAAATGACCATGAGGCAATCCAGCCTTCGAATTGAAAACTGCGATTTCATGCTTTTTAACCCAGTCACCTAATTTTTCCAACCGCTCTAATTGTGGAACTACAATTGTACCATCTGGTTTTGGTCCAATATTTAGTAACAAGTTTCCACCTAGGCTTATAACCTCAACAAAAGTTCTTATAATTTGAGATATTGGTTTATAATTGGAGTCAGATGGGTAATATCCCCAATTATCATTCATGGTCATACAAAATTCCCATGCACCCTCTGGCTTTACTATTGGGACTCCCTGTTCTGGGGTACTGTAATCACCATAAGTTTTTAATCTAGAGTTTACAATCACATTTGGGTTCCATTTTAACAACCTTTTCTTTAAAGATTCTGCTCGCCATTGTTGACTAGATTTTTCCCAATCGCAATCAAACCACCATAAATCAGGTTTGAAGTTTGTGTTTAATTCTTCTAATTGACCATTATTAAATGAAATAAATCGTTCCCAAGAAGTTAATTTACTATTACTTTTTTGGGGATAATATCCTCTTGTGTCGGGTCGCGGAAAAACAACATTATAATCTGGATGCGACCAATCACAAAGTGAATAATACAGACCTACTCTTAACTTGTTTTTTCGTAATGCAACCACAAAAGGTTCAACCAGATCACGACTTGCAGGTGTTTTTTTTAACACATTTAAATCGCTTAATTTTGTGTCCCATAGTGATACCCCGTCGTGATGTTTTGTAGTGAGCACAACATAACGAGCGCCTATTTTCTTAAATAATTTTGCCCAAGCCTCTGGATTATAGTTTTTCGCTGTAAAACCTTTCCCCTGTGCAATATAATCTTGATATGAAATCTGTTTATGATACATAGACCAAGACTCGCTAATGCCATTTACACTGTAATACCCCCAATGTATAAAAACACCTAATTTAGCATCCTTAAACCAGTCTAAACGCTGTTCTTTAGTAAATGTTCCCTGTGCATTCAAGCTCGTGATTGATATAGAAATCAAAATGAATGCAATCTTTAAATTACTCATATTCAATTGATTGAAATTTCATCAACAAACAACCATACGTCTCCACCTTCTGGAGTTTCTTTTAAACTGGTTGCTTTAACTTTAACGTAACGCTTTTTTTGTTTTTTAAAAGATATTTTGAAATCTTTTAGTGATGATGAGGGATTTTTGGCATATGCTCTTTTAATGATTCCAACTTCTTCATAATTATTACCGTCATCAGAAACAAAAACTGTTACTGCTAATGGCAAATAAATTCCTGGTCCTTGATTTTCCATGGTACCTACAACTACCTCATTTATTGTAGTGGGCTCTCCCATATCAATTATAGCTTCCATATCTGTGCTTAACCAAGCTTGCCAATGTCCATCACTAAAATTTTTAGTTCCCCGCAAAGTATTTACTAAGCCATATTGACCTTCGCCCTGATAGCTATCATGGTACATCTCTTTGAAGCTTAATTTCTTACCAACAGCTTTATGAAATTCGATAGTTGTTCTAAAAGTTTCTCCAACTGGTTCATCGTTTTTAAATAATGAAGCATGTATTTCAGTTGTTTGGTTTATAATAAGAGGTTTAGAATATTTTATTGCATTATCCAAAAAATCGTCTTCATTTAAAACATAACGAATATCCGCATCTGGAAATTCATTCTTAAATTCAACTGAAACTTCCTTTGAATGCATATCTATACTAACATTATCTAATATTAGATATGCACTTTTGGAGTAATTAATACCCAAATAGTCAAAGCGCTTGAACATAGCTACAATTCTTGAATAGAAATCTTGCCAATTACGAGATAACTTTGGTGACCATAAGGCTTCTGAAAGTGCTGCTAACCTGGGATAAATCATATATTCTGAATGTGCTTCTGTTTTAATTTGCTCAGACCATAAATTAGCCTGTCCACCTAAAACATGATTTGCTTGAACCTTTGACATACCTTCGACAACAGGATCAAATGTATATACTTTACTCAAAGGCGTATAACCGCCCCAAGCTAAGGGTTCTTTGTTTTGAGGGCCTTGATAATGATCAAAATAGCAATGTGTCCCAGGTGTCATGATAACATCATGCCCTTGAGAAGCCGCTTCAAGACCACCTTTTACACCGCGCCAACTCATAACGGTGGCCTCTGGAGCTAAACCACCTTCTAAAATTTCATCCCAACCAATTAATCGCTTTCCTTTTGAATTGAGAAATCGATCAATTCTTTTAATAAAATAACTTTGGAGTTCTTCCACGCTTTTCAAACCCTCTGTTTGTATTCTTTTACCACAATCTTCACATTTTGACCAGTTTGTTTTAGTGGCTTCATCACCTCCAATATGAATATATTTTGATGGAAATATCTCCATTACTTCCAATAATACATTCTCTAAAAATTCAAATGTGCTTTCCTTTCCAGCACAATAAATATCTGTAATTGGCCAAACTCCACCAGAGGGTACACCAATAGGTTTTTCATGACAAGACAATTCTGGATAAGCAGCAATGGCAGAAGATACATGAGCTGGCATCTCTATTTCTGGTATAATCTCTATATTTTTTGTTGCTGCATATGCAACTAAATCTTTGAGCTGTTCTTGTGTGTAAAACCCTCCATAAGTTGCTTCTTCACCTGGCAAAGTTTTACGCCTTCCATCCCAATGATTGTCTTCCTGATCGACTCTCCAAGCACCAACATCTGTAAGCCTTGGGTATTTTTTTATTTCAATACGCCAGCCTTGGTCATCCACCAAATGTAAATGCAAAACATTCATTTTTAACATAGCTAAACGGTCTACTGTCTTTTTCAAGTAATCAATTTCAAAAAAGTGGCGTGATACATCTAGCATTAATCCTCTGTATTTAAATCGCGGCTTATCTTCTATAATTAAATTTGGAATTACCCAATCCACATCTGTAATCAACATTTCACTATCAATAGAAGCAGGTAGTAATTGTCTAATTGTTTGTATGGCATATAAAAAACCTGCATAACCACCTGAAGTAATATAAACAGCATCAGAATTAACTTTTAAGGTATATGCTTCATCCTCTAGGGTTTCATCCATTTTAAATTGAATAAAATCCTTATTAGGTACTTTATGTGTAGTTTTCAAATTCCATCCTGCCACTTTTTTAAATTTAGAAATAAGTAAGGCGGCAATTTTTTTTTGTGAGGAATCAGAAACAACAATTTGTGTGTTTTTAGTGAAAATAAAATTGCCATCTATCAACTGTAAATCAGATGGTTTTGGGATAATACTAATGTCACTTACATCAAACACTGTGTTTTTTTGACAGGAACTAAATAACAATAAGGTTACAAAAATTCTAAATACTCTATTTTTCATTTTTAAATTTATTTTGTTTTGTGTGAAAATAGTTTTAAAAGAAAACATATAACTTAATTTTCATATATCAAGTACGTCATCTATTTATTCAATATAATTTCGTAAAATCATCTTCCATTGTTCATAACCATCTTCACTCAAATGCAAACCATCATAGGTATATTTTTCTTTTAAATATTTTTTAGTATTTCTCATTTTTTTATGCAAATCAATATATTTTATGTCCATTTTTTTTGCTAAAATCTTCAATCTTTTGTTGGTATCCATAATATTTTGATGATTGTTTTTATGTTGGTGAAATTTGTCACCAATATTTGGATTTATTGGCAAGATACTTTGTAAGTATATACTTGTATTTTTAGATTGGTCTATAATTTGTAGTATAATTTGTTCAATAAGATCTAAAATATGGTCAATAGCCTTACCTTGAGCCAAATCATTGATTCCTATCAACAAAAATACTTTTAGGGGTTTTGATGATGTAACTTCGTCTAATCTAAATAAAATTCCACCTGAAACATCGCCGCTAATACCTCTATTTATAACATTTTTATTTGGGAATAAAGCTTTCCAATCTCCTCCCTCTGTTATGCTATTACCCAAAAAGATAATTTCATTTTTAGTGTCTACTTCATTTTCAAATAGAACTTTTTGATTGTAATAATAGTCAGAATATTGTTGTGAATAACCAATATTAATGAACACTAGTATTAGAATTGCTACTATTCTTTTCATACTAATTGTGTTTAAAGTCTGTACTATATTTCAAATCATTGACCCCTCTAACTCCATCCTTTGTCAACTTAATTGGCACGCAAGTAAACATCCATTTCCAAGAATTTTTATCTTGTGGAATTTTTAATAAGACTTTATTCCATCCTTTTTTGAGAATTACTTTTGTAGGTGGCCTGTAAAAATAATCTTCATCAATAAACGGTATTTCTTGTGTTGCTGTTCCTAAATTAGGTTGTTTCCAGACTGGTGGTGCAATTTCTATTTTATTTACCCAAATTTTTGGCTTTGTAGTGTGCCAATCACCAGTATTCGGTAAAGGGCCACCTCTTCTGCCTCCCGAACGAGACCAACCTTGGAAACCTATCCAAAAATCTTGAACTCTATCTTCTGGAGAATATATATTAGTATAGGCATAATAAGTACCCTGATCAACTTCAGTTATAGCTGGGAATCCAAAAAAATGTTTTAAATGTATTGTTGCTCCAGTATGCTTATTTGTCCAACCAAACTTTCCTCCATTTATTATGTAATTTTCTTTTATTTCTTGTTCCACTGGAAATATTTTCTCTACGTTTCCTTGATGATCAAAAGGTCCAATGAGTTTCCATTCTTTATCAGTTTGTTTTACATATTGGAACGGCTTCCCTCTAAAAAACAAATCTCTATGAGTAATTATCTTTTTTTCAAAAGTCTTAAATCTCTCGAACTCGTCAGATTCTTTTGGTGGCAATTTTGCCCAATATTCTGGATAATTTTTTTTTCTACCATTCCAAATAGCATCAGAATAAAATACCATTGAAGGATAAATTGGGTTTTGAATTAGTATATCACTTTCTTTGTAAATATTATTATCTGGCCAAGTAGCTAAAATACCACCCAAAGCTAAACTATCCCCTGAAGGCTGTCTTGCAGGTTGCTGGTAAAACAGTCGTACCATACCCGCAAATGGATCTAAATGATTTACATAATTACTCCTGGAATCTATAAATCTATGTCCTTTTTTTTCTTCATGAGAAGCCCAAAGTTGATTAATAGAATTGGAGTCTTTTTCAACATTAACTCCTTCTTTCCATACTATTACATCTCGATTATTTCTCCATATAAGTTGCATTAGTTCAAAAATTAAATTTTGAGAGACGCGCTCATATTGTTCTCTGACCTCATCAGTACCTATATGTATGTATGGCATAGTTTCATCATTTCCCAAATCAATTAATTCTTGAAATAAATCAAGTAAAATTGATTTTACACTTGGATCTCTCATTTCATTTATTTTAAACGCTTTCCTAAATGCATCTGTATGTCCTGGGATATCAAATTCCGGAATTACCAAAATTTTAAGTTCTTTACAAAAAGCTAAAATCTCTTTGTAATCTTGTTGGGTATAAAAATTTCCTTTTTGTCGGGTAGTGGCGCGATCTGACTGCAATTCAGGATAGATTTTACTCTCTAGCCTCCACCCTGGATTATCGGTTAAATGCAAATGAAACACATTGTATTTATATTGTGCCAAAATTTCAATCTGCTCTTTTAATTGAGTAACAGATTGAAAATTTCTACCAGTATCATGCATAAAACCTCTTATTTTAAAAGCAGGCCAATCTGAAATTGTAAGTTTTGGCAAAATGCCTATCATAGCTTTTTTCCTTAAAATCTGTTTTAAAGTTTGAATTGCATAAAATGCGCCTTTATCTGTTGAAGCCCAAATTCTAATATCGCTATCTATCTGCAATTTATAAGCTTCATTTGAATTCATTGAAGATAAAGTCTCTGCAATAATTGAAATACTTAAACCATTTGAAGATTCATTAATACCTTGACTTTTAAAGTATGACAATAAATACTCGGATTCATTTTTAAAATCAGATGTAATTATCTTAACAGCTTTAAATTTCAACTCATTCTCACCATAATTGATAACTTTAGGTGTAGGAATTATAGGATATTTTTCTGATAAAGAAATGATTTGTTTTGATTCAGAGCAGCTACTTAAAAAAGCTATTATAATTACAAAAGAATAAGTAACTACTTTATTAATGAATTTGGAAGACAAAAACTTCATTTAAGATTATTTAAATGGAAAATCATTAGAATCTAATATTGGACTTTATAATTTATGCTTAACATGAAATGATTCATATCATATACAAATAACAATGACCTCCGACATTTAGAGAAGCTATTTAATTATTTAAATTAGAAAATGTAGAAGCAGGTAAATGATACTCATTAATTAAATTCCCATTTGTAAAAGGAGTGTAACCATATTTAACATACCTAGGGCTTTTAATTTCTTTAGACCAAACTATAAGCTTGTCATTTTTAATTTTAGTTTTAGCTGGCACAAATATCTTGTCTGAATTAGCTACAAAAACATCTTTAACTTTATCTCCATTTGAAGTTTTTAACCCTTTTGCGTGATTAAAATGGACTTCTAACTTACCACGCTTAACATTTACAAAATCTAAAAGTGGGCCTGAAAATTCATTTAAAAAATTATAATTTCTATTGAGAGCAACTTTTGATAACCGTTCTCCAATAATCCATTTTTTTTTAGGATGCACATCTGTTTTATGACCAATATCAAGAGTAACAACCATTGCTGTGTTTGGTATTTCTAATAATTTTCGTTGGCTATCTCTAAATCTACCCCATGTATGTCTTTCTAAACTACTTAATTGCACAAAATAAAAATCCAATTCGGGATTTTTAAAATGAAAGCGCCAATCCCTAACTAATAATTTAAATAATTTTGAATGTAATTCCACCTGCTCTGCATTTGATTCCCCTTGATACCAAATAACACCTCTTATATTATAATCTTTAATTTTTGTAATACCTGCATCAAATAAGAAAGTGGGCTGATATGGGTGTCTTGATTTTATTTTGTTTTGAGATTTAATCTCCATATTTAACTCAATCCTTTCAGATACCCAATGATCCACCATTGGATTTAAACGAGTGTCATTCAATAAATTTATAGTTTGGTGCTGTTTTTCCATAGACTCCCTGCTTATCCAACTTTGAATTGGAGAGCCACCTATGGCATTACATATAATACCCACAGGAATATTAAGTTTCTTTTGTAGATTATGTGCGAATGAATATGCAATCGCAGAAAAATTTTTAAGACTATTAGCTTTTGAAGTTGACCAACCCGAATTGTAAAAAAAATCTTTAGCATTACAATTCATTAAATCATCTTTAGTAAAACTGTCTGAAGACAATGCTTTACCATCCATTGAAAATAGGTGTACATTAGAATTCAAGGAATCTTTTAAAACTTTTGCGCCGTTTTCCATATCTCGGACCTTAAAATCCATATTGGATTGTCCCGATGCAAGCCATACTTCTCCAACAAAAACTTTATTTACTCGAATAGATTTTCTCGATGTAATAAATTCTAGAGTATAAGGTCCCCCTGCTTTCTCAGAATCAAACTTTACACTCCAATTGCCATCAAAGTTAGCTTTGATCACCTTTTTTTGATTGTTAAATTTAACGATTACTGTTTCATTGAAATTTGCTGTTCCCTCAAAAGAAATTGGCTCATTTCTTTGTATCACCATGTTCTCTCCATAAAGTATCGGAAGCTTTAAACCACCATAATTACCTGTTATAGCTTTAAATACTTTTTGAGCAATTATTCTTGCACCTTCTTTTGTAGGATGCAAATTATCTGAGAAATACTCAGGAAACCGATAAAGAGTCTCATGTAAATCAATAATATTAACTGAAGCTTTTTTTGCTATTTTTTGAATCTTAGATTGAATTTCCTGGAAGTTTTCGCGCATACCTTCTTCAAACCAATGATGGCCTGAAAATGTGGGAGTCATTTTGCAAATCATAACCATTGGTTTTGAGGGAAGATTTTTGTAAAGATTAATCATCTCTAAATAATCACGCTCAAAATTATCTTTATGTTGCGGCCAATTGTTTTTCCCTTGGTCATTTAGTCCTAAATGAATGATAACTATATTAGGATCAAACTTCTTTGATTTTTCAAATACTTCTTTTTCCCAATAAGGCTTATGTCCATTTCTAAGCATTGTTGCACCTGAATAACCAAAATTAGCAACTTTGTAATCTGCTCCCAGCAATTGTTGCAATTGCTCTGGATAACAGTTTTCTTGTCTATTTTCAATTCCATAACCATATGTAACGCTATCTCCAATACATGCGACTCTAACTATTTGACCATAGCTAAAGCAAACCATAAAAAATAATATAAATACAGTACAGAAGTTTTTTTTAAAAATCATGGATAATACTTTGACTTTTGAATGATTCCTGCATTTTATTTTTGAGGTTTATTGTATGTGTCTTCACCATCTGTTAACCATTCTAATGAAAAACTTACAAATGGATTTTTGATATAGCTATCTTGTTCAAAAAAGAGTCCTATATCACCATTTTCAAGAATTGTTAAGTCTGAGTACGCGGAAGAACCTTGATAAATAGTTTTCCCTTTTGTCCATGTTTTCCCCTCATCATAACTTACTCTTACGGTCATATTTACTCGCTCTTTTTCCGATTTAGCATTAGAAAAAAGAATTCTATTCTTTTTATAACCGTCTTTAATTGCGGTATATCTAATTATACTGGCATTACATCCAGGGTCTAAAAGTTCAGGAACTGCTTTAGTTACCCATGTTTTACCATCATCTTTAGAGATATGTTCGTAACGCATGCCTTTCCCATTTACACGGGCATTTATTAGCAGAGTACCATCGACAAGTTCAATTATTTTGGATTCATCAGCTGGCTGGATGGGTACATCTAAAAAATACCATGTTTTTCCATGATCATCACTACCAAATACATGCAAACCACTATTTAAGTTTACCATTGTATGTAGTAATTTTCCAGAACTTGTTTGGATGCCTTTTCCTGAAGTTATAAATTTAAAATCTTTATGCCACTCAGGTTTGGCAATTTGAGATGTAATATCCTCTGGTTTACTCCATGTAACTCCATTATCAGAACTCCTCACAACATGCAAATAATAAATATCCTTTTCGACATCTAAGTCCATGTAATTATAAAATAAGAAGATTTCTCCAGTAACATCGTCAACTATCATAGATGGGTCTGAAGCTGATTTACCGTATGGAAAATCGACAACAGTTTCAATTTTTGACCATGTTTTACCATTGTCAAAACTTCGCCTTAAAATAATATTAATGTCTTTATTATATTTTAAATCACTGCAATCTGGAACACGCTCATCAATAGCTGCAATAAGGCTACCATTTGGAGCTGTTACAATAGATGGGATTCTGTAACATTTTACCCTTTCATCCATTGAAGTATTGAACAAATCTTGAAAAACCAAATCATCACCAATTTTTGATTCTGCTTGATTTTTATTATTGCAACTAAAGCAACAAATCGAAATAAGTATTAAAAATATTTTATTCATATTGTAAAAGTTTAAATGAGTCATTTTTAATATTATTTAAAGCTATGCAATGAAGTTCATAATAGGATTAAAGCTTTTATAAATGATAGTAGCTTAAATTATTAACCTTATTAAAAATTAATGATTGATAGTTATCCGTTTAAAATACTAAATGATAAATTCCAAAATAAATTATCACTTAAAAATGTTAATGTTCATTCAATTCTTATTTTAATTCTATCCTAAATTAAGTAAAGATTTGCTTTCTATTTTTTCAAAAGATTGCCAGCATTGGTACATGGCCCTTGGCACATGGAAACAACCTTTCCATTTGCCTCCTTTTAAATCTAATAGTACTTTGCCTTGACGGTTTAAATATCCAAACCATTCTCCATTTTCAGGATCAGAAAAATGAGACCATGTATAATTATGAACCTTTTTATACCATTTTAAAAAATCTGAATTTTGAGTATACTCATAAGCTTTTGCCAATGCTACTAAAGTTTCTAAATGTACCCACCAAAGTTTTTGATCCCACTCTAATTGTTGGGGAGGACGGCCTTTTACATCCATAAAATAAAAAATACCACCAAACTTATCATCCCAACTATACTCCAATATTGCTAAAATAGTTTTGGCTGACTTATTAATAAGAGCTTGATCATTTAAACGCACACCGATATCTATCATAAACCACATCGCCTCTATACCATGACCAGGATTTAATAAACGTCCATTAAAACTATCGTGATGATCTCCATTCGGTAAAACGTTTTCAAAGATTAGGCCTGTTTTTTTGTCTAAAAAAACTTCCATAACCTGATATACAGAGAAATTTATAGTTTTTTCAATTTCATTAGAATCTAAAATCCCTTCCATTTCTAAGACTAGATTAGATAATATCATTGGCAATGAAAAACTAATAAGTTGCCTTGTCTTTGTGTTTTTTTCAAATTTCCCTTTGGGATTATCTATTCTGTTTAAGATATTATAATATGTTTTTAATGCGAGTTCTCTTACGTCCGCATCACCAGTAGCTATAGCATATTGACTAAATGCCATAGCAGCAAAACAATCTGAGAATATATTATAAGCATGAACTAAAGGTTTGCCTTCTTTGGTAACAGAGAAGTAAAAATAACCTTCGTCATCAATACAGTGTTTTTGTAAAAAATCAATCCCACTCTTAGCAATAGAGATCCATTTTTGATTTTTTGATACTTTATTATATAGCATTGAAAATGTCCAAGCTTGCCGTGCTTGGAGCCATATAAACTTGTCGGTATCATAAACTTTACCTGAAGTATCTAAACATGTAAAATAACCACCATTTTTTGTGTCAACTGAATTATTTTCCCAGAATGGTAAAATATCATTTAATAGATTGGTTTTGTATATTGTGCTATAATTCATGTACCTAACAATTAAAACTTTAAAAATCCAGTCGCATAACGACTTAAAAATTAGAATAATTTTTTATTTATGTATTACATAATACTAAGATAATAAATTAATATCAATTACATTTACATAAATTATATTAGCAATGAACAATAAATTTGATATTGCACCACTGGGAAACCTTAGTTTGGTTGATAAGGTAGAAATTCGAATAACAGATTACATAAAAAAGAACAAATTTGAAGTTGGAGACTCAATTCCAAAAGAAATTGAATTTGCAGAAGCTCTAGGAGTCAGTAGAACAGTTATCAGAGAGGCTTTTTCTAGACTTCGAACAATCGGAATTATTGAATCAAAGAAGCACAAAGGAATGATAATATCTCATCCTGACTTCATACAGAATTTCGAAAAAGTTTTAGATTCTAATCTGCTAGAAGATGAAACATTAAAAGATATATTTGAATTGAGACTAGTCCTAGAAACTGGTATGGTAGATTTAGTCTTTTTCAGAAAAACAGATCAGGATTTAATTGACCTTGAAAAAATTGTTTCTAAAATGGAAGTACGTACCCCTGACTCTACTATATTTAGTTTGGAAAATGAAGTAGCATTTCATGGGAAATTATATGAAATGTCAGGAAACAAAACTTTACAAAGATTTCAAAATTTGTTATTGCCAGTTTTTCAACATGTTCATGATCATAAACTATCTCAATCAGAAAGCTATGAGTACTCTAATAAATTTATTACACATAGAGAACTGTTAAATTATTTAAAAACTAATGATATAAAAAAGTTTAAAAAAGGTTTAAGAACACACTTAGAGCCACATTTCAATAGGGTTCTCAGCCATAAAACAAAATAGATTTTTTTCCGATAATGATTTTATGGTTCTTACCCTCTTAATACTTTAAATTAAAGCTTACTCACTTACTTAAAAAATCAATTAATTCATTTTCAATGAGCTCTTTCTTTATTTTTAGTAACTCATGATCTGATAATGTTCTATGTGGAAATCTACTTGGTCCACAATCTATACCACAGATTTTCATAAAACCTTTTGAAGCACCGTTATAACCACCGTAACTGTCTAAAATTTCTACAAACTTAATAGCTTTAGCTTGAAGATCTGAAGCCTCTACTGATTTTCCAGCTTCGAATAATTCTTTTATTTTAATGTATAATGGAGCTAAATGATTATAGGTGCTACCTACCCAACTGTTAGCTTTGATTGGTAAACTTGATAAAAATAATTCATCATATCCAAACAGAATTTCATACTTGCCATTTTCAAAATTTTTACAATGTAAGTAATCTATTAAATTATTGGAAGTAAACTTAATTCCTTCCAATGTTGGTATTTCTTTAGATGCTAACTCTAAAAAATCTAACATTTTAAAGTTAGCTCCAGTAAGTGATGGTATATGGTAGTAATAAAATGGCAAATTTGGCGCACACTCAGCAACTTCCTTACAATATTGAACAAGTTTTTCAAGGCTTGTTAATTTAAAATAAAAAGGGGCCAAAACTGATATAGCATCTACCTTATCTGAAGCATAATTAGCTAACTCTTTTGCTATTTTCAAGCTGGGTGAACCAACATGATCTATTAAATACAAATTGGGGTTTTTATTTTTTGACCAAGCTAATGTTATTTCTTTCCTTTCTTGTGATGACAACGATACAAAATCTCCTGTTGATCCATTCATAAATACACCTCCAATATTATTTCTCATCAAATAATCACCATAATCTTTAATTTTATAAGTATTCAATGAACCATCTTGATGCATTGGCGCATATGTAGCTGCAACAATTTTTTCTATACTCATATTGCGTTTAAATCTTTTTAACATTAACTAAAAGAGAGTTAAAGTTATATTAACTAAAACTCTCTTCTAAACTAAACTAACTAAAATAACTAATTTGCGTAACCTGGTGTTTGTTTTAGTAATGGATTTCTTCCTAACATATCATCAGTGATTGGAAGTAATAATTTATATTCTTCACCAGGATTTAGAAATTTAATATTTTCAATAACAAAACTTTCTCCAGCTCTTCTCAAGTCCCACCATCGCTTACCTTCTCCAATGAACTCCTTATAACGCTCATTTAATATAGCGTTGGCATTATTTGTTTGCGAGCTATTTGTATAACCATGTAAAGATGCATTATAATTTGAACCATATGCTCTTGCACGGATTGAATTAATTTCGGACGATGGGTCTTGATTTAAAAAGTTTTTTGCTTCAGCCAATAATAAGACAACATCAGCGTATCTGTATACAGGTATATCATTTTCAAAAATACGCTCAGACCCGTCTACTCTCCCTAAAAACTTTTTAAATATTGAACCAAAATATGTTGACTCGTTATAATTAGGATAACCTGAACCTCCATTATTATCTGTATACAATCTGATAAAAGTAGCATCTCTTCTTGAGTCATCACTATCCTCTAATAATAAAATGGTTTTCTCAGATTGACCATATCGGTTTGCACCAGCAATAACAAAATTGTTCATAGGTTGCCCCGCATCATTATATTGTGGGTTAATCTCAGTGCTTCTTCCAGTTAAGCTATTATAGATGTTTGAATCTTCATCTCGTTTGTACTGTATCGCAAAAATAAACTCATTATTATTTTCATTTTCCACACCCCATAATTCACCAATACTATTCTCCAAACTAACACCATAAGAGGCAATTTGCTCTAAAGCTGTTTTAGCGTCATTAAAATCGGCACTTCCGCCTCCCATTAAGTTACCAGACCAAATATAAACATCACCCTTAAGCGCCAAAGATGCTGCTTTTGACCAGAATATTCTATCCCCCTGATAAAAGCTGTTATCTGATCCAAAAGCATTTAATGAAGCTTCTATATCTGATTTTATTAAAGCCATCACTTCTTGTTGAGAAGATCTATCTTTACTTAAACCTTGTGGATCAATTTCACCTATTGTTTCTAATATGATTGGTACTTCCCCCCATGTTTTAAGTAATGTATAATAATAAAATGCTCTTAATCCATAAGCTTGACCTATAAGATGGTTTTTTTCAGATTCATCATTAAATTTAACATTTGGCACATTAATTAAAAAATCATTAACTCTATGAATTTGAGTGTATAAGCCCGCCCATCCACCAAAAGGTGCAGTGGCAGCCGTAATGTTAGATTCGATTAATGGTAAATTTGAGGCGGACTCATAAGTTCGCCCTCCCCAAATATCACTCCTAACCTCACCTAAGGTCCAAAGTGTACCTGCTTTTGATCTAAAGTTCGCATACAATCCTGAGTGTGCTGTTTTAGCACCTTCCTCAGTATCCCAAAATCCTGCGGTTGATAGTTGGCTAGGACTAGTTAATTCAAGCTCGCTTTCACAAGCACTTAGAGCTAACAAAGCAAATAATAATAGTATATATCTTTTCATTTTTTAAAATTTAAAATGTTACGTTAAGTCCTAATGTAAATGTTTTTGGAACAGGGAATTGTCCATATTGCACACCACCAACCTCTGGGGTGTCACCACTCATACTCTTAAAATAATGCAAATTAGTTCCAGTTAAATAAACATTGAGTGTTTTTATAACATCGTTAAAATTCCCAGTTGGAACATTGTAATTGAGCGTCACTTCTCGCAATGCCAAATAGTCGCCTTTTTCCCAGAAATTAGCATTACCAAAGTTTTGTAGACTAGACGAACTTTCATTTCCTCTCCATACGTTTCTAGATCCATTTACAAAAACAAAACGTGGCCACTCAGTGTCAGTATTAGTTGGTGTCCATGAATCAAGAACCTCTACAGGCTGTGCTAAATTACCCTGTGTCTGGGCATACCCCTTATTACGCATATGGTTCCAAACTAAATGTCCAGTAGCAAAATCAGTTTTCACAAATAAATTGAAATTCTTGTAAGTGATGTTATTTGTGAATCCTCCAAAAAAATCAGGTGTAGTTCTACCAATTACTTTTCTATCTAAATTATTGATAACACCATCTCCATTTTGATCAACCCATTTCACATCTCCAGCCCACCGCTTATTTCGACTAGCTCCTGGAGCAAAATTATCTGTAATTGAATTATCTGTATCGGCTTCAGCTTGTGATGCGTAAATACCTGCTTGCTCAAAAGCTACTACTAAATCATGGCCTGAACGTTGACCTTCTTGAAAGCCTCCTACCCACTCTTCCTGCGCTGTGTCAGAATTCCATATTAATGTTCCTCCTTGTCGATTTAAGTCGTTATCATTTTCGGGAAGCTTCTGAATATAATTTCTGTTTTTCGTGAATGTAGCTCCAAAGCTCCAAGTTAAGTCTTGATTTCTAATAAAGTCAGCATTAAGCTGTAAATCATATCCTTTATTTCTTATGGTACCATTATTAGTTAATATACTACTAAAACCAGTATAATAAGGCAATGTTAGGCTCGCTAATTTATCATTAATGTCTCGAGAATAAACATCTGCTATAAGCGTGAGTCTGTTATCGAAAAGGGAAATATCTAAACCTGCATTAAAAGTTGTCGCTTTTTCCCATAATAAATTAGGTGTAGATAAACCAGAATTTGCATAACCTGTTTGCCCATTGTACACACCTTGGCTTCCGTAAGATCCGTAAACCCCATAATTACTTAATACATCTTGATTACCAGATACACCGTAACTAAATCTTGGTTTGAATCTATTGACAAAATTAGATATGGATAAATCTTCAAAGAATGCCTCGTTGTGTACATTCCATGCAAATGACGCACCTGGGAAGAAATCAAACTTATTATTCCCTAACCTAGATGATCCATCGTTTCTAAAAGAAAAATTAAATAAATACCTATCGTCAAAATCATAAAGCAATCTGCCAAAAACAGAAGATAGAACGAACTCTGATTCAAAACTATAAGGAATACCGTTCGCCTCTGCGCCAGCGTTGAGGGTTTGAATTAAATCTGTAGGTGAATTTCTTGTGCCTGCTGAAGTATTAAAAACGTTATCCTTAAAATATTCAGCACCAATTAATGCATTAACATTATGACTGCCAAAGTTTTTATTGTAGTTTATTGTTCCCGTTAATTGATTCCTAATTGTTCTTGTCAAACTTACTGAAGCTTCACGTGCCGTACGTAATGGACCCTGAGTACTTCCCACCCTGTAAGCTTTATTAAAGTTTTCATTATGACTATTAATTGAAAAATGACTTCCAGTTACAGCTATTGTGAAATCATTTAATACATTCCAGTTAACTCCAAAAGAAGCTGCTAAACGTTGTTCTAAATTCTTCCTAACAAATTTATCTTGGTAATATAATGGGTTACCAAAACCTTGATTTTGGCCAACTGCATACTGATCTGACATTGTTCCATCTGGATTAGTGTCAAAAGTTCTTTGTGTTGACGCCTGACCCTGAAATCTTCTAAAGACAGTGTCATCAGAGCCCAATGGACTTCTGCTAAGATTAGAATGTGAATATAAAATATTGGAATTAACCTTTAAATTATCATTAATTCTGTAGGATCCACTAAACTTACCTGAATATCTTTTGAAACCAGAACCCAAAATCAAACCATCATTATCAAGTAAGCCTAAACCTAAATAGTAAGTACCGCTTTCGTTACCACCATCAAATGACAAATAGTGATCTTTTATTTCACTATCTTGATAGATACGATCCCCAACATCTTTATTATCATAAAATAAAATTTCCTGAGTTGGATTTAAAATATCTGGAATAGAATTCCAGCCCGCCTGATTTAATAAATATTGGTTTGAAGACGTTAAAAGCTGTGTAGTAAACGGATCATTAGTAGTATTATTACCAGTTCCAGCACTTTGATTACCATTTAAAAATGCTCCAAAAGCACCGGGATTACCTGAAACTTCTCTAAACCATGCAATAGACTGCCTATTGTAATTAATGTGCTCCTCAGCTCCAATATATTGTTGATCATTTCTTTCATTATTAACACTATACTTGTATTTATAGTTTATGGAAGACTTACCAACTTTACCAGTTTTTGTAGTTACCAAAATAACGCCATTTGCAGATCTTGCACCATAAATTGCTGTAGCAGCAGCATCTTTAAGTACTTCAATTGACTCAATATCGTCTGAGTTTAAAGCATAAAATGAACTGGGAATGCCATCAACCAATATCAATGGAGATCCTGTACCATTAAAATTAGTACCACCACGTAAAACAATTTGAGGTGTTGCACCTGGCTGCCCAGTTGTATTAGTAACTCTCAAACCAGCTATAATACCTTGCAATGCTGTTCCTGCATTAGAACGCGAAGAAGTTTCTAAGATTCGAGTATCAAGCTTTGATACTGAAGTCGTGAGCTTAGCTCTAGACTGTTTACCATAACCTGTAACTACAACTTCATCTAACACTCCAGCATTCTCAGCTAAGACTACGTCAATTACTGTTTGTGAATTTACAGTAATTTCGGTAGTAGTATAACCTATATAGCTGAAAACTAGAATATCTCCTTTATTAGCTAATATGGAATATTTACCATCAAAATCACTGGTTGCACCTAATGATTTTCCTTTAACAACAATCGTCGCACCTGGTAAAGGTATATTATCACTGGCTGAAACTATTGTACCCGTGATTGTTTTTTCTTGACCAAAAGTTAATAGCGGTAAAGAAAAAAATAACAAAAATACCAGATACATGATATTAAAATCTTTTTTTTTCATAAATGGGTGGTTTAGTTGATTAAACTTGATTAAATTATATTAGTATTATGTAATACATAACACAAATATAAAAACTATTATTTAACAACCAAAAATTTTCATCAAATAATTATTAAAGTTTTAATCTCAGCTGGTGAAGGTGGATCAGTGAGTACGACGGGTGGTGAGTTTAACCAAGGTTCCGAAATTAGTGTTACTGCCGTTCCTCAAGGAGAATATATCTTCAAAGAATGGTCAGATGGAAACACAAATGCTACAAGAACTGTAAATGTTTCATCTGACATTACACTTACCGCTAACTTTGAAAAGAAGAAGTATCCATTAACTCTAAATATTAAAGGGGAAGGAGAGGTTTTAGAGGAGATCATAAATACTGGACGTACAACAGATTATGATTCTGGAACAACTGTAAAGCTTACTGCTAACCCAGTGGATGGATGGATATTTCAAGACTGGAAAGGAGCCATTGAATCTTCTGAATCAACTACTCAAGTAACCATTAGTGAACCTCTTGAAATAACAGCTACTTTTATTGTTGATGATACTGTTGGAGAAAACAACGAAGATCCATTATCAGAAGAAGAATCTAGATACCAAGAAGTTAAAGAGCTTATTGAATCTGGGTTATATATAGATATCACAACCAATTTCAAAAAAGAAAACCGTTTCTGTAAAACCCAGCCCTCTGCTAAAATCAAGTGATGCACTGAAACTTTTTGGGTTTTTATTTTGTCCCTGTCCCAACCCTAAGGAATGGGACAATGGGACAGACGAATTAAGACCACAACTTTTTAGTTAACTCCAATTTATTTACTTTTAATGTAACTAATGAGATTTATAAAAGATTGTAATCTTTATTATTCTATAATGGGACTTGTGTGCAAATAGTGTGCAAGTGGGGAAACAAAAAAAGGGCTACATCTCTGTAACCCTTTGTTTATGGCTCCTCCTCTTGGGCTCGAACCAAGGACCCTCTGATTAACAGTCAGATGCTCTAACCAACTGAGCTAAGGAGGAGTGTTGCTTGCAGCGTTTGCTACATTAGCGGGTGCAAATATAAATGTTTTTTCTAATTTTCAAAACAAAAAAACAGCTTTCTCTACTTAAAAATTAATTTATAGAGGTCATTCCCGTTTGCAAACAGTAAAAGCCCCATTAAAATAAAGAAACCAACCATTTGTGCATACTCTAAAAATTTGTCTGAAGGTTTGCGACCAGAGATCATTTCATATAATAAAAACAACACATGCCCACCGTCTAAAGCTGGAATGGGAAGGATGTTCATGAAGGCTAATATGACAGATAATAAGGCTGTAGTGCCCCAAAAAGCTTGCCAATCCCAAACATCTGGGAAAAGACCACCAATAGCAGCAAAACCACCAACACCCTTATAGGCTCCCGTTTCTGGGTTGAATATTTTCTTGAGTTGCTTCACATAAGAACCCAATGTAGTCACACCTCTTTCTATTCCCACAGGAATAGATTCAATAAGTGAGTAGCTCTTGGTTTCTATTTCCATAAGACCCTTGTCTACAAATTGCTGCATGGTCAAGCTTTGCAAAGACACCCCTAAGGTGGCAGAGTCATTAACCTGTGCCATTAAAATCGTTTGGGATCCATTGGCGCGCTCAACTAGAAGAGATACTTCTTGTCCTTTGTTGCGCGCTAAAATATCTTTGGCCTGGTCTAAATAAAAAGCGGTTTCTCCATTAATACTGAGTACTTGGTCCATGGCCTGAAAATCTACTTCAGGATTCACTATATGGTCTGGATCATGACCAGACACCACAAAAGGCTGGCGCATAGCCAAGAAACGCATGCGATCAGGGTTGTCTAATAAAGTCTCAATAAAATCTACAGGAATTTCTACTTCTTGTAACGCACCATCCCTTTCAATGGTAATGGTATTTCCATTGACAATTTCAAGAAAAATTCCCCTAAAGGTTTTTATAGAATTTCCGTCTACTGCTATAATTCTGTCGCCTGTTTGAATGCCTAATTTTTCTCCAATCTCTTGATCGGTCACTTGGTAGCCATCCTTAACACTTTCGTTAGGAATATACTGCTCCCCATATGAAAAAGCCATTCCAATAAAAATGATCACTGCAAGAACAAAGTTTAC
>TARA_R110002072_G_scaffold296553_1_pt1 | contig 47924 bp, 45 predicted proteins | sample TARA_R110002072 | Tara Oceans TARA_R110002072 (sample SAMEA4397118) | marine metagenome | biome: Polar Biome; feature: [SRF] surface water layer (ENVO:00010504); material: water (ENVO:00002006), including particulate matter (ENVO:01000060) such as... | depth 5 m | reverse complement strand
TTTAACACCAACAAAATTACACAAGATTTTTAATTAAGTAAACTGTCCCCGGAATTCCCCATGCCAGTGCAGGCATTTACAGCGTCATCGAAACCTGTCGTGCGAACGGTTTGGAACCATATCATTACTTACGCCACATTTTGAAAGAGCTGCCCCAGGCCAAATCCGTTGAGGAATACGAAAAGCTATTGCCTTGGAACCTTGATGGGGAGACTTTAGTTGAATCGAGACTGGCTGACGAGGGTGTGGTTCGTTAACCGCTTACCGAGAAACTACAGATCATTTCACATAAGATAGCAAAGTATATGATTGGCCTGAGTAGAATGGCGCTTACTTAAGATAATTATGCGTTATTATTACGCTCGTTGAGCCTGTCGAAACGCTTAAGAAACGTGAGATTGTGGAAACTGGAACCCCCTTCGACAAGCTCAGGGACCGGGAATTGAAGCTTAAAGAAGCGCCGTTCTGGCCTGAGTAAAGCACTTACAATGGCGCATAACACTTTCATTAAGTCCAATAATATGATTGATAATCTCTGCCAAATTGAAGCTCATGAATTTATCTCCTTAAGTTTTAGCCAGCATCACGAATAAGCTTCTCAATTTCTAAGAGTTTCTGACGAACCAAGGCCTCATCCCCTCTTGATTCAATATTTAACCTAACCAAAGGCTCTGTATTTGAACTACGGATATTTAAGCGCCATTCTTTAAAGATAAGGTCAAGGCCATCAATATCCTTTAATTCAAAAGGCTCGCCCCAATCGAATTCTTGAATGGCTTTGAACACCGCATCAGTATCGTTAACGGTAAAGTTAATTTCGCCAGAACTCGGGAACTTTTTAATTCTATCTTTAACCATCGTAGATAAAGGCTGGGATTTAAGGCATAGCAATTCCGCGACAAGCAACCAAGGAATCATGCCGCTGTCACAGTAGAAAAAGTCCCGAAAGTAATGATGCGCACTCATCTCACCACCGTAAACTGCATCTTCTTTGCGCATACGTTCTTTGATGAAGGCATGACCTGTTTTAGACATCACCGCCTGGCCATTATTAGCCTCGATAATATCTTCGGTATTCCAGTAGACACGTGGATCAAAAATAATTTTCGCACCCTGGTTCTTCTTCAAGAATGCCTCAGCAAGAAGCCCGACAATATAATAACCTTCAATGAACTCACCTTGTTCATCAAACAAAAAGCAGCGATCAAAATCACCATCCCAAGCGATACCCATATCGGCACCATGCTCTAAAATGGCTTTGGATGTATGCGCTCTATTTTCAACAAGTAAAGGGTTAGGAATGCCATTTGGAAAAGTTGCGTCAGGCTCATGATGAACTTTTATAAATTCAATAGGCACATTTAAAGACTCAAAGCGACTTTCCAGAGCATCAATAACATGACCAGCTGCGCCATTCCCTGAATTCACAACGAGCTTTAAAGGCATAATATTTTTTGTATCAATATAAGTTAATAAGTGGGCGATATAGTCATTTAAAACCGACCGCTTAGAATAGCTGCCTCGCTCTGAGTCATGACAAGGTGACCAGTCAGCAAGCTCGGCAACACGCTGAATTTCAAATAAACCGGTATCGCCGGAAATAGGTCGACTTCCTTCTCGAACCAGTTTCATGCCGTTATAATCAATCGGGTTATGCGAGGCAGTGACTTCAATACCACCACTGGCCTGTAAAAAAGAGGTCGCGAAATATATTTCCTCTGTGCCGACCATACCAATATCGATGACATTGACACCGGCATCTCTTAAGCCATTTGTAGCCGAGTGTTTTAAGGCTTCACTGGTTTCACGAACATCACCGCCAACTACAACGGTTTTAGGCTTCAGTGATTCACCATAGGAGCGGCCAATATCATAGGCAATATTTTCATCTAGCTGCGTGCCTAACTGACCGCGAATATCGTAGGCTTTGAAACAAGTTAGTTTTTTGGGCATGAATTAACTCCTTCCATACCGATCTTCAAAACGTACAATATCGTCTTCCCCCAAATAGCCACCCGTTTGCACTTCAATCATTTCCAAAGGAATCTTGCCAGGATTTTCTAAGGCATGAACAGTCCCTAATGGAATATACGTAGATTCATTTTCACTGACCAAAAATGTCTTTTCGCCATTGGTCACTTTGGCCGTGCCAGAAACCACGATCCAATGCTCTGAACGATGATGATGCATTTGAATAGACAGTTTTTCACCAGGTTTCACTGTAATACGCTTGACCTGATCGCGAACCCCAAAATCTATTGAGTCGTACTTTCCCCAAGGCCGAAATACTTCTCTATGTATTTTATGCTCGGTTCTTCCGGCATCCTTGAGATGCTTTACAACAAGCTTAACATCTTGGACTTTGTCTTTATCAGCCACTAAAACCGCATCCTTGGTTTCGATAATGACTAAATTATCAACACCCACAGTTGAAATAAATTTACTTTCAGAATGGATATAACTATTTTTCGTATCACAAGTGAATACATCACCCTTAATGTAATTTTGATTTTCATCTTTATGAGATACATCCCATAAAGCAGACCAGGAACCTACATCGCTCCAGCCAGCATCCATAGGCACCACTTTTACAGATTTGGACTTTTCCATGACAGCGTAATCGACAGAATCATCCGGGCATTGTTCAAACTCTGACTTTGATACGCGAATAAAGTCCATATCACTCGCAGTTGAAACCATTGCCTTCTCACAGGCTTGTAGAATGTCGGGCCTGAATTTTTTCAATTCCTCGATATAACACGAAGCCTTAAATAAAAACATGCCGCTGTTCCAAAAATAATCGCCACTTTTCAGATAACTTTTTGCCACCTCTAAATCAGGCTTTTCTACAAACTGATCAACGAAAAATGCATCGCCAAGTGCATCACCTGCTTTGATATAACCATAACCGGTTTCTGGAGCTGTTGGCACAATACCGAATGTCACCAAATGATTCTTTTGTGCGTAAGGCAAAGCCTTCGCGACAGTTGCTTGGAATGCAGCTTGATTATCAATTAGATGATCGGCCGCCAACACTAACAATATGGGCTCGTCATCCACGTCTGCATGTTTCAGTGCTTGAAGCGCGGCCAAGGCAATCGCTGGCGCTGTATTACGGCCCACTGGCTCGAGAATAATACCGGAGTGTTGAAAGCCACCTAATCGCAACTGCTCAGCGGCAATAAAACGATGTTCTTCATTACATATAAGAAGAGGTGCTTCATGTTCTATACCAGAAAGACGAGCAAGTGTTTGCTGTAGCATTGACTGCTTACCCGTAACACTCAAAAACTGCTTCGGATATAGTTCACGGGAAAGTGGCCATAAACGGCTTCCTGTACCACCAGCCATAATGACAGGTAAAATCATAATTTAATCCATGTAATTTGTAGAAGGGTCAAGCTCTGATGAACAAAAATACCAACGGCTATGCTTATGAACATTAGGGTGGATTAATAATTCATCTACAGACATCCAAGTATACTGACTGTGCTGATCAAGGGGTAATTGTAACTGAGTCTCGTCGACAAGTAATCGATAAGCCAAGGCAATATAATGGGTACTAAATTGTTCTTCTGTGACATTATCAGTATAAAAGTGCTCAAAGGGCCCAATAAACTGCGCCTGAGTTATATCAAACTCCGCACCTAACTCGATAGATGTTAAGCGTTTAAAGGCAGCTGCCATCGATTCATCTTTTAAGATTCTCCCACCTGGGACAAACCAAAAACCTTGAGCGGGTCGATTGTTTCTGTAGCCCAAAAGGACTTGATCTTGAGTATTTTGGACTATCAAATCTATCGAAATAAGAGGGGCTGATTTAATGATAGTCTTAAAGGTAGGAAGAGGTAAATGCATATTAAGTTGTTTTTAAATGTTATAAATAAATAATCTGTAGGTCGGATAAGCGAAGCGCCATCCGACACAATGTAAAAGCAAGCAATTAAATAATTAAACTTTTTGAAACATTAACCCACCAAATAAACTCTTTTCGATATATGAAAAATGCCGATTAAAACCTTGTCGGATGGCGCTGCGCTTATCCAACCTACGATCTGTCATACTCACCTTATCTACTTGAATTATATATTGATGTAATCAACCTCGAAAGTTATCCTGGTTATCTAAAAACCATTGATAAACCAGCTTAAGTCCTTCTTCCAAGGAAACCCCTGCCTTCCAACCTAATTGCTCTAAACGTGAGACATCCATTAGCTTTCTAGGTGCGCCATCCGGCTTCGTAGAATCAAATTCCAACTCACCTTTAAAACCGGTCACCTTTGCAATGGTTTCAGCCAGTTCACGGATAGTACAATCTTGCCCGGTACCGACATTAATATGCGACAACATGGGCTGCGTATGAGTTTGATAGGTTTCAGCATCCAAATTCATCACATAAATAGACGCGGCGGCCATATCATCTACGTACAAGAATTCACGCATCGGTTTACCTGAGCCCCAAACCACTACTTTTTCTGCATTTGAAAGCACGGCCTCATGAAAGCGACGTAACATCGCGGGAATAACATGACTATTTTCAGGGTGAAAATTATCATTTGGGCCATAAAGATTAGTGGGCATCACGCTGCGATAATCGACAGCATATTGACGATTGTAGGATTCACAGAGTTTGATACCGGCTATTTTGGCAATCGCGTATGGCTCATTCGTTGGCTCAAGCGTGCCCGTCAGCAAAGCAGCTTCTTTCATAGGCTGTTCAGCAAGCTTTGGATAAATACATGAAGAACCCAAAAATAATAGTTTTTTTACACCATTTACATAAGATTGATGAACAATATTGGCTTCTATCATCATATTTTCATATATAAACTCTGCAGGAAGGGTATTGTTTGCATGGATACCCCCTACTTTGGCGGCAGCTAAAAATACCGCATCGGGCTTCTCTTGAGAAAAGAAATCAGCGACAGCTTGTTGATTGACTAAATCCAGTTCACTACGCGTTCGCATAATAATATTGTTATAGCCTTGTTCTTCAAGTTGTCGAACAATGGCAGAACCGACCATGCCACGATGACCAGCGACATATATTTTAGACTCTAACGGTAACGACATAACTTCCCTTAGTTTTCCATCGCAATTGAAACATTATGGCCATGCTGTTTAAGAAGGGCATGTCGCTTGGCGTGCTGTAAATCATTTTGAACCATTTCAGCACACATTTCTTCAACGGTAATTTCAGGCACCCAACCTAACTTTTCTTTGGCCTTTGTAGGGTCTCCCAATAGGGTTTCAACCTCAGCAGGTCGGAAATAAGCTGGATCGACACGCACAACAACATCGCCTACCTTAACCGATGGAGCATTATCACCCGTGATGGATTTAACAGTCGCAATTTCCTCAAGGCCCTCACCCGTAAATTCAAGTTCGATACCGGCTTCCTTTGCAGACATACGTACGAAATCGCGAACAGAAATTTGCTTTCCCGTTGCAATCACAAAATCATCCGCTGTTTCTTGCTGTAACATCATCCATTGCATACGTACATAGTCTTTTGCATGCCCCCAGTCGCGAAGCGCATCCATATTACCTAAGTACAAACAAGTCTGTATGCCTTGAGCGATATTGGCTATCGCTCGTGTTATTTTACGAGTAACAAAAGTCTCTCCACGGCGAGGAGATTCATGGTTAAACAAAATGCCATTACAGGCATACATACCGTAGGCTTCGCGGTAATTCACTGTAATCCAATAGGCATACATTTTGGCTACAGCGTAAGGAGAACGCGGGTGAAACGGTGTCGTCTCTTTTTGAGGAATTTCCTGAACCAAGCCATACAATTCGGAAGTAGATGCCTGGTAAAATCGTGTTCTTTTTTCAAGCCCAAGAAAGCGAATAGCTTCTAGTAAACGTAGTGTGCCCATGGCATCTACATCAGCTGTGTATTCAGGTGCTTCGAAAGACACAGCTACATGAGACTGAGCGCCTAGATTATAAACTTCATCCGGCTCTACTTCTTTGAGTATTCTGGTTAAATTAGATGAGTCTGTCAGATCACCATAATGGAGGTGAAAATGAGTGTTACCTTCATGGCGGTCTTGATATATATGGTCGACTCGTTCTGTATTAAATGAAGATGCACGACGTTTGATGCCATGAACTTCGTAACCTTTTTCTAATAAAAACTCTGCTAGATAAGAGCCGTCTTGGCCTGTCACTCCGGTTATTAGTGCTTTCTTTTTCATTTTATAATCCAATTCATTTTCATAGAAGCTATTCCAGAAGATTATACACTGCAGGAAGAGTAAAATCTTATACCTTTGTAGGAAATAGATTCCAATGGTAAAAATAATATCTGTATTGAGACCTTTGCACGAGAGGCCCCAAAAACTCAGTTGATATGAGATAATGGCATTTTTTGAAATTGAAGAACATAAGATGGCTTGGAAAAATCTAAAACAACGATCTTTAGCAGATGATTTAATGGTTGATCATGCTGCATTAGAAGAACTGGATGACGTCAGTAATTTGATTGACTGGAAAAGTATCGAGTCAATGTTAAGTAAAATTCACAGCAAACGTCATGGTGAAAAAGCTTGGCCACCTTTAATGATGTTCAAGGCTTTATTACTTCAAAGCTGGTACGGTCTAAGCGATCCTGGTCTTGAAAAACAACTAGCGCGAGATTTGTTATTTCGCCGGTTTGTAGAGCTAAGTTTGTCTGAGTCAGTGCCAGACCACTCAACATTTTGGCGTTTTAGAAATCTATTAGAGAAAAATGGTTTACTTCAAAAATTACTCAATGAAATTAATAACCAACTAGCCAGCCAAGGTTTATTGATACGTAGTGGTGAGGTCAGCATCATTGATGCAAGCGTGATTGAGGCCAAAAATAATCGCCCTAATAAAGACAAGGATGGTCAGAATACGCAAGACCCTGAAGCCGGTTACAACGTCAAGCAAGGTTCCGACGGAAAGATGAAAACGACCTATGGTTTTAAAGTCCACGCCAATATTGATGAGGATGGCTTTATAAAAACCTACGACTACACGGCTGGCAACGTTCATGATTCAAATGTCTTTGAATCGCTGTTAACAGGCAATGAAAAAGAAGCTTATGCAGACAGCGCTTACAAAAGTCATGAGCATGATGAACTGACGTGGTCAAGCAAATTTTTACAACCCAGTTAAGCAACTTTTCTTAATTCAATCATCTCTTTTTCAAACTGCACTGGACTCCTATAACCCAGGTACGAATGCAATCGTTCGTTGTTATAAAACACTGAAATATATTTCAAGATATCTTGTTGAGCTTCATGTCTGTTTTGATAGTTTTTCCACTGCACTCGCTCCTGCTTTAAAGTGCCAAAGAAGCTTTCAACGACGGCATTATCCCAACAGTCACCCTTCTTACTCATGCTGCCTTTAAAGCCATGCAATTTCAGAAGTTTTCTAAACTTCCTACTGGCATATTGTGAACCACGATCAGAGTGGTGTATTAGGCCAGCTTTTGGGCGACGCTGCCAAACTGCCATCTTCAGCGCATCACAAACCATTTGGGCTTTCATGCGCGAGCTCATACTCCAACCCACGACTTTTCTTGAATAAAGGTCAATCACTACCGCCAAATACAACCATCCTTCTTGCGTCCAAACATACGTGATGTCGGAAGCGTAAACCTGATCAGGCTGTTCAACAGCAAATTCTCGATCGAGAAGATTATCAAATACCGGCTGCTTATGATTACTGTTTGTCGTCACTTTGTATTTCTTCTTGTGTTTGACTTTTACTCCCGCTTCTTTCATTAGCTTTCTAGTTTTATTCCGGCCAACCGGATAACCCAGAACATTTAATGCAGTTTTCATTCTGCGGTAGCCATACGTGTTATCACTTGATTCGGCTATATCTTGTATCCACTCGATCATCTCAGAATGAGTTGGATCATCAGGTTTATCGTCTTGACGCTTTAAATGACTGTAATAACCTGAACGTGTTACACCCAATAGCTGACACATAATGCCAACAGGCCACACCTTTTTATGCTGGGTGATGAAAGCGTATTTTACTTTGCTTCCGTGGCAAAAAAGGTGGCCGCTTTTTTTAATATATCGCGCTCCATTTTTAGCCGTTTATTTTCTTCTTTCAAACGACGAAGCTCTTCCTGCTCTGGCGTCAATTTCCCGTTGCCACGAAACGCATAACCATCATCATTTTCATGCTCTTTAACCCAGCGTCCCAGCACATTAGGGTTAATGCCTAGGTTTCTTGCCGCTTCTGCCTTCGAGTAACCCTGGTCAATAACCAGGCTAATCGCATCTAATTTAAACTCTTTTGAATACTTCTTTCTTATCGCCATGTTTCACTCCAGTTTTGAAAATTATCTCTTAACTGGTGTGTACAAATCTATTAGAGCACGTCACTTTTCCCATGACATCCAAGGGATATTCACTAGAGGAGTGCAGTCTTTAATTAGATAAGGAAGAGTGATTTCTGAATTCGTTTGGTCAAATTGTGTTGTAAATCCAACTGCTGGATATATGCTGTCACGCATACCAAAGCTTTGCACAATCGCTCTAGGTATTATTAAATAATAACAAATCCTCGTAATCCCAAGGTTGCGACTGATTGTTTCGCCACCTGTCAAAGACTTTTGGTATATAACCGTTATAGCGAGACATAAAACCATCGGAAGCAAGGCGAGTATAACCACTAGTTGTTGCCAAAAGACTTATTCTAGAATCCAATGCAGCTAGAAATATGGCATTATTTCCGCCTAATGAGTTCCCTATTACTGCAATTTTTTCAGGATCAACTAGTATTGAGCCTTCACTGTTAGAAAGAGAATTAGTCAATGAAAGAAGAAAATCAATTCCACGCTGGTGATCCCATAGCATTTTTCCTGTAACTGACCAGTTTGGAAAGTTCTCTAAAAAAGAACGGTAATTGAAATATTGAGGCTTACCATCCTTGTCAGTGTATACTCTATCACCCATACCTATCGAGTCAGGAGCGAGAACTACATACCCACGCCGTACCAAATCTAACCCTTGTTCCATATCAGGATTGTATTCAGACCTTTCATATATATCATCCAAATCGATATTCCCTACAGTTTGGTCTTTCCCGACTTTCACTGATTGAGGTAGAGTTAACACAGCAGGTAAAGGACTTCTTACTTGAAAGTCCTTAGGCAAAAGGAGATAGGCATGAACCCAGTCTATAATTGTATTTCCTGAGTTTTGCACTTTATATTGAACTCGAATTCGGAAATGATCACTAAGTTCTTCTGTAGATAGATATTCGCCTTGCACGCTGATTGACGACGGCATAGTTCCAAGATCTTCTAGAACTAGATTACGGTAGAGTTGCTGTTTTGATTCGATGCTTTCTAAAAGGTTATCAGCATCTGCTGGCATGAATTGCTCAATAGGCTCCATTTTTTGAACAAATTGCGGTTGTAGATTTTGATAGGAATTGGCAATATTAGTGACACACGATACATCTTCAGATATAACAAAGCGGCTCTTATCGTCAAACAGAACACCTTCGCAACTATTATCTTCCACTATATTCTGAGTTTCACCCTCGCTGTCGCTGCAACCCGAAACTGATAATAGAATTAGCAGATAAAAAAACTTTTTGACTATCACTTCCATTATACAGCAGTCCTGATACTACAAATAATCTGGTACTTACCCACAGAAAAGCCGACAGATAGCGAGTATAGGTTTTCCCATCTGCTTAGCGGTTAAGACTATACCAAAATTAACACATAGCTCCAATAGTAATATTTATTGAATGATATATCACTACGTCATTGAGCGTCGAACACAAACACTTTACCCCTAAATTTCGTATTTATTTTATACTTTTTTTACTGATCCGCGATAAACTCGCTCAAATTAATAACAATGGTATACTTAAGAAATTTTTCCTTAATACGCTTGTGTAAGCATGCAATTTCTTCATATCTTTCGAAAAAATCAAACACGAATTGGAGCAAAAACTTGTCATCATTCCTCTCCGCCATAAGATTTTTGGCCATATTGGTTCAATCAATTTCTTTCTTATTCCTTATACTTTTCAATATAGGATGCAGCAATGAGTCGAAGACTTCCATTCATTTGGTTGGTGAATTTTTTATATCTACCAATGGAAACGACAACAATATTGGAACAATTGAAAGTCCATTTGCCACACTGGAAAAAGCAAGAGATGAAATTAGGATTAGACGAGCAAATTCAACGCTAGAAGATGGCCCTATTACGGTTTGGCTAAGAGGGGGCAATTATTACAGAACTACCAGCTTTAACTTAACCTCTAAAGATAGCACTACAGAGAGTTCGCCAATTACATATAGTGCTTACCAAGACGAAGATGTGCATATTTCAGGAGGGATAGAAATACGTAACTTTACTTCAATATCAGATCAAAACCTGATAGGTAGACTAAATGGAGAGGCTTCCTCTCATATAGTTCAAGCCAATTTATTTACTTTAGGCCATTTTGATTTCAACGAACTAACTTCTCGATTCAATGCAGAAAATACGGATATAGCTCCCTCTGGCGCCGAATTATTTTTTAATGGACAACCCATGACATTAGCAAGGTGGCCAAATGAAGGCTGGACGACTATCACTAGCTTACCCACTGGAACTCTTAGCGGTCTAATAGGTTATGAAGGCAACAGACCGGATAACTGGTCAAATGTAGAAGATATTATCCTATATGGTTACTGGCGCTACAATTGGTTTGCTAACTACGAAACAATTTCATCAATCAATAGCGAAGATAACACCATTCAAACCAACTATGTTCCGCCACCAAATCCTTATGGTTTTTTGGAAGGACAGCGATATATGGCGATTAATGTACTCGAAGAGCTGGATGAGCCTGGAGAATGGTATATCGACAAGTCAACTGGCATTCTTTATTTCTGGCCTCCAAGCAATCCTGAAGAAGCCAATGTATCTCTATCTATATTAAATACCCCCCTTATTAGAATGAATAACACATCACACATTACTTTCAGGAACATTACATTTGAATACACTCGAGGGGTTGGGGTCGAAATACTAGGTGGAAATCACAATATAGTTGCCGGTTGCACGGTAAGAAATATTGGAACCGTCGGTGTAGCTATTGGCGGGATGGTCAAAGACATTTTATGGCAAACAAATTTTAACCCTACGTTTTCTGGTTACGGAGGAACTTTCAATGGTGTATCGGGCTGTGATATCTACAACACAGGGTTGGGCGGGATACTACTTGGAGGAGGGGACAGGAATTCACTTGAGCATGGAAACAACTATGCGACCAACAACAAAATCTATAACTACAGCCGTTTAGCCAAGACAGATCGCCCAGCTATTTACATGTATGGAGTTGGTAACGCTGTATCACACAATAAACTTCATGACGGCCCTGACTTAGCATTAACTTTTTGGGGGAATGAACACATTATCGAATACAACGAAGTTTATAACGTGGGTGTCGATATTGATGACGCAGGAGCTATGAAAATTGGAAGGGACTATACACAGCGAGGGACAATTATTCGCTATAACTACATCCACGACCTGGTAGGTGAAGTTCAAGGTAGTCATATTGGTGTGTATCTTGATGACTTCCAAAGTGGAATTACCATACACGGTAATATTTTTGAAAATGTAAACCTCGGTATTAATATTGGTGGTGGACGAGATAACATTATCGAAAACAATATTTTTATTAATTGCCCTCTTTCGATTCATATTGATGCAAGAGGGTTAACATGGGCAGACCACTACTTTGATGGATCAGACAGCACACTATTTGAAAGACTGAATGCCGTAGACTATTTAAATCCACCCTACTCTGTTTGGTACCCAGAACTTACTACACTTTTACAGGATGACCCGGCTATTCCAAAAGGGAATAAAATAGTCAGAAATATTATCATCAATTCCAGTGAACCCTCTTTAATAGAGGGAGCAGAAAACGTCACTGAACTTATAGATAATATAATTAATGACTCTGCAGAATTAATTTCATTATCTCCACCAGAGTTAGATCCTCATAGCAACACTGAAATATGGAATTCTGGTTTTAAAAAGATTCCCGCAGAAAAAATTGGATTATACATCGATGAATACAGAGATAGCTTGTAAGAAACAGAAAAGAATCATGTATCTAGCGTATTGGATTTCATGATATCCGCATCTCAAATTGCAAGTATTCTTGGATATAGTATTCAAGAATACTTGCAATTTGAGATAGACAAATGTGCGGTGGGTTATGGCTTTAGAGCGTTTTTAACGGGCTAATAAATAGCTATAAAAAAATCTAATTGCGTTCTAGGGCCTGTTGCCGTTTCACATTGGTAACCATAAAAGAGCACAACCTAGTTAATGAAATCAATTTCTTAACCTGTTTTAGGGGGCGATTAAATGGAATATTGTTCATAGAAACCTTGTACGAAATATTTTCAACGGTAAAAAATTGGAACCATCATTAAAAACCGCCTCTTGAACCTCTAACAGACCTTCGCCACAAACGACTACTGGAAAACCATTCTTAATAAATATAACTTTTCCAGCTTCACGATTCTCAATAACAATATCCGGTATTTGTTTCACTGAAATAATTCTAATTATTTCACCGTCAACCTTTGCCGAAGCACCACTATATGGATAACTTAAACAGGAGATAAAATGCTCTATCTCTTTGGCGCTCTGATTCCAATCTATACGGTAATCATCCTGATCTCGCCATAAACTGTAAGTAGCCATTGATTCAATTTGAGGAACACCAGGTTCAATATTTATCTGTTTTCTAAATCTTGAAAGCAGCTCATAACTCAACTCCCGATAGAGTAATGATATTCTATCGATCATTTCACCAATCGTTGTTGGGTACACAACAGATATAGATTTTTGGCATAGAATATTACCGCAATCATAATCTTCTGTGCCATACAACGCTGTAACCCCAACTAAAGGCTCTCTATTCATCAATGCATTAACTAAGGGGGCAAACCCTCTATATTTTGGAAGCAAGGAATCATGAAATACAATCAACTTATTATCAACATGAGGTATTAACCAACGCCAACCTGCCGCTAATACATAGTTATAAGATAGTTCTGATAATTCAATATTCCCCCTAATAGAGCTCTCTATATTATGTTCTCTGCAATACATCATGATCTCTTCTGAAAAATCATTTTTAACTTCCTTATCTTTTCCAATTATCACATGAACAACCTGGAATGGTTCCAAGGCATCTAAACTGCCTTTTACTAAATTTAACCCCTTTTGGCCCAGCACACATAATACAACCTTTAACATAAGACGATTTCATCCAAAATATTTCGAATATAGACCCCTTATGCATTTTTTTGTATCGCATTGGGACTAATCATTAATTGCTCACGAGTTACCCAGTTTTTTCGCCATGCTATCTCCTCTAGACACGCCACTTTCAAACCTTGCCGATGCTCTATAGACATAACAAATTGAGATGCTTCAAGAAGACTTTCGTGCGTTCCAGCATCTAACCAAGCAAACCCTCTACCTAATAATTCAACATGAAGTTTTTTTGATTCAGATACTCCTTATTTACACACATAATTTCAAGCTCACCTCTTGCTGAAGGTTTAATAGTCTTTGCAATATCAATTACTTCATTATCATAAAAATATAATCCTGTTGCAGCCCAATGCGATTTTGGTTCTAGCGGCTTTTCTTCTACTGACTTGACCTGGAGCTGCTTATCAAATTCGACAATACCAATAAGATGAGGATCAGCAACGGGATAAGCAAATAAAGTCGCACCATCTAAAAGCTTTGATGTTTTTTCTAACTTTGAGGTGAGGCCATCACCATAAAATATGTTATCGCCTAAAATCAAACATACACTATTACCAGCTATAAACTTTTCAGCTAGGGCCTGTTGGCGTTTCACATTGCTAACCATAAAAGAGCACAGGCCATAGACTGAAAATTTCTCTTCAATTTATCGTACCTTGTTGCCAGAGCGCGGTAGTGTTTCAGTCGAGCGAACATATTTTCAACCAAATGTCTGTGCCCATATAGGTTCCAATCAATGTCATCGTTACCTGTTTTTGAATTCCTTTTTCTGGGAATAATGGGTACCGAACCTCTCTCTCAAATAGCCTCTCTTAACGATTCTTTATCATAGCCTTTATCGGCAATGATATAATCAGCGGCCGGTATTTCTTCAAGAATCGAATCTGCCGCTGTTGAATCGTGTATTTGCCCGCCTGTGATTTCGAACTTAATGGGTAACCCAAAGGCATCAACGCCCATATGAATTTTACTTGTTTTTCCCGCTCTACTTGCGCCGACAGCCTGATTAACAGGCCCTGCCGCGCCAGCACTATGTTGGTGGGCTTTGATATAACTGCCATCAATAAACGCCCATTCTAAATCGGGTTCCACCACCAAAAAGTTAAACACCTTCATTCAAATACCCTTGATCGACCAGGCATTAAATTTCTTGAAGACTGAATTCCAGTGACCGAAGTAATCCGGTAAATCTCCCCAAGGTAGACCTGTGCGCAAACGATACAACATTCCCTCAACCATGAGGCGAAGATTCGGCTTGTCATACACACCTAATTGAAGCAAGATTTCCTTCAGCTTCGACCAAAGCTCGTTATTGAGCAGTAATCGTGGCATAGCAAACTCATTTTGTTGTTGGTGTGGGAACCACAACCCTATGAGTTTTCTACTTAAAATCAATCACTTACACTGAAACGTCAACAGACCCTAATTGCGTACTAGTATTTTTCTAATCGTTAAAAAAATAATTTTTATATCGAAAACTATATTTCGATTTTTAACATAATCGGTATAGTAACGCTGTTTAACTGGTAGTATCTTCTCTATGTAAGCTACCCTAGGGTCATCAAACTTTGCCAACATACTGTTTTCATCAATCATCTCTATCGACGCCAAATCTGTAATTCCTGGCCGAACGGAAAGAACCTTTTCTCGGATGTCAGGTGGATACAAATTCATAAATTCCTCCACTTCAGGCCTTGGGCCGACAATACTCATTCGCCCTCTAAGCACATCAATCAGCTGAGGTAACTCATCTATCTTATACTTTCTCAGAAATGATCCCACTCGGGTAATTCTCACGTCATCACCGATAGTTAGCTGACTATCTTTATCGGACCTCACACTCATTGTTCTGAATTTATGTATCAAAAAAATCTTTCCAAACCTTCCAACTCGCTCTTGCCGATAAAAAACAGGGCCTGCGGAATCAAGTTTGATCAATAAGGCCACAATCACAAAGAGTGGCAATAGTACAAGCAAGCCAAAGAAAGATAACACAAAGTCGAAATACCTTTTAACCATGACTTAAAGCCGCTTTAATTTCAGCCACAACCCGTAACTGGTCACTTTTAGTCATGCGAGTAAACAGCGGTATAGAAACTTCGTTCTCATAAAGCGATTGGGCAACTGGAAACTCGCCCACAGTCACGTTACAGCTCTCTTTCCAATATGGATGAACATGTAGAGGAATAAAATGAACAGAACAACCTATACCCACCTCGGACAATTTTGAAATAAATTCATCGCGAGATATTTTCACTTCATCACCTTTCAGAATAATGGGAAACAAGTGTCGAGCGTGAATATCGCCATCGTTTGCGTCCACTGGAAGAATCAAAGGTAAGTCTTTTAGCAGAAATTTATACTCTTGCGCCATTTGCTCACGCTTTTCTTGAAACGCACTTAGCTTTCGCAACTGATGAATTCCCATCGACGCAGCAATATCAGTCATATTATATTTGTAACCAGGAGCAACGACCTCATAAAACCAAGAGGGTGTTTTTGCACTATATCTATCAAAAGCATCCTTACTAATTCCGTGAAGGCGCATTATTTTACATCTATCAGCAACAGTTGAATGCCGAGTAACAATCATTCCACCTTCACCAGTTGTCATCGTCTTATTTGCATAAAAGCTGAACACTGTGGCATCGCTTTCCAATGAACCAATCATTTTTTGACAATATGTAGTTGGAAGAGCATGAGCCGCATCTTCAACAACCTTTAAACCATACTTTTTAGCGATAGCCAAAATTCGTCCCATATCACAAGCAAGACCAGCAAAATGAACAGGAATAATCACTTTTGTTTTTGGTGTTATTGCGTTTTCAATAGTATTGGGATCAATATTAAAAGTTCTTTCAATCACATCTACAAGTACGGGAGTTGCACCGAGATACCTCACAACCTCTGCTGTCGCTGTAAATGTATAAGTAGGTATGATTACCTCATCACCGCAGGAAACACCTAACGCTTCTAACGCCAAATGAAGACCAGCCGTAGCTGAATTAACAGCCAAAGCTTCAACTCCACCACCGATAAACTCCGCGAACTCTTTTTCAAACTGTTTTGTCTTAGCACCGGTTGTTATCCATCCCGACCGTAAAGTGTCGACCACTTCATCAATTTCATTCTGATCAATTTCGGGTAACGAAAAAGGTAAAAATTCGCTCATAGTTTTTATGTTTCTGTTTGTAGGTGTTTAGACATTACCAACATTTTGCGCAGATTATCCTGCTTATAAAGTTGAGTTATCTTGTAGCCGCACTTTTTATAGAAAGCAAGTGTTCGTTCATTGTTGTCTGCATCTGTAGTTAATATAACAGCAGATACTTTTCGCTCTCTTCCTTTAGCCTCGAATGCTGCCAAAATATCATTAGCGACCCCTCGTCCCCAGCATGATCTTTTCAGACCTATACTACTCAAATACAGGACATTTTTTGGTAGTTCAGGGGTTCCGTCCTTAGCCCTCATTCTAGCCCATAGCTTGGTGCCAATTGCGATTGGATTTCTAAATAATGCAGGTAAAACAGAAACACATAGAAAAGGGATATAGATAAGTAGTAATAAACGTTGTTTCGACCTATCGCCAAACCATCCTACAGCAAAACAAAACACTCCAATGTTGCTCTCTGCTACCAAAAAAACAACTTCTGATCGTACTAAAAAAAATCGGTACATTGTTTTGATAAAGGAACGACCAAGCAGAGTAATGAAGAATCCTGGAAAAGCATCAATATGAGTTTCAACAATTTGGTCTAAGTCTTTAGCTGTGGCTAATCTAATTGAGAATTTATCACTCTCCACTATCAGAAGTCCTCCGAGCTAAAAATACTCGTTACAATTTTATCTAACTTCATGGAAGCAGATTCGAATGAGTAGTTTTCTTTAGCATATCTCCTACCACTCTCTCCCATTCTCTCACGTTGTGATACATCCATTGCGCGAAACTTATCAAGTTCATTCTTCAAAGCCTGACCTGAGCGCTCACTAACAACAAAACCTGCTTCCGCCCTTAACAGTTCCATGCCTGAATCACTTTCTTTACTAGCTATTAGCAAAATTGGCTTTGCAGCGAGCATGTAAGTAATCAACTTTGAAGGAACTGATGCAAACTCTTGACCTTTAGCCGTCGTTAACATTAAAAGATCCGCACTTCCTAATAGACTTGATGTAAGCTCAAGAGGCCAAGGAGATAAAAATCCAACCTGATCCTGAAATCCATTCTCATCAACATAGAGCTTTAGTTTATCAAGTAATACTCCGTCACCAGCAATTAAGAATTTCAAGCCCTTACCTGCCTCCTTGATATACAGGATAAATTCATCAAGACCTGAGGCAACGCCGATATTTCCTCCATACACACATAAGATATCATCAGCTTCAATCGAAAGACTCGTATGAGCAGAAATATTCTCACGAGCTGTTTTTTTATCGATAATATCGATATGACTTTCCTTAACCCAATTTTTAACAATTGTAAGTTTGCTTTCCGGTACATGACGACTTTCAAGATACACTTTCTTGAACGCTTCAGAAATGACAATCATATGATCAGTAGATCGAGCGATTTTTCGATCAATAGAAAGCAATAAGCGGTAAACAAAGCTACTCTCACTCAATCTATTCTGGCTACTTAGAGATTCCGGGTAGAGGTCTTGAATACTTGTTATTATTTTTATTTTCCTTAATTTTGCTGCCAGAACAGCAAGTCCACCTGCAAATATTGGCCATACATTTGCGTAAATTAATTTTGTTTTCCTTGAAAACAAAATAAAAATAAATAAAGAAAAACCATAAGAAATATTTTCAATAAAACGCGAAATAGTACCAGAGCTGTTTGACTGTACCGACCAGACACGTTTTATTCTAAAAGATCCATACTTCCCTAGCTTAAAATCATCTTGATTTCCTTGATAATCAACATTTCGAGAAGGTTTAGGACAGACCACTGTGACATCATAACCTAGGCTATAAAGGTAGTCGGCTACATCATTGCTAGTTTTAGCACTAACTACTGGTTCAGGTGGAAATACACAGCTCGCCACTAATACCTTGGGTTTTAGGTTACTTGAATTGGACATTTATCTTTTCATGATCCTTGAACAAACTTGATAACTACTTAATTAATGATAAATCTTGAGAAGAAGGAAAGCTGATTAAAACCGCTTTTAATTTACCCTGGAATACAAACATACTACCGGCTGAAGCTGCAGATGCACCTGCTTCTATTGCGCTAGCTAAATCAATAACTCCACCTGCACCACCACAGACGACGACAGGTATCCCTACCGCATTTGAAATTTCACTAATATAACTGCAATCATACCCCTGCATCATCCCATCACGGTCGATAAAATTTATAAATAACTCGCCAGCACCAGCTTTCTCCATTTTCTTTGCAAAAGCCAATGGATCTAACCCAGTTCGCTTCTTTCCGCTGTGAGAGCATACCTCATAACCTTTTGAAAACCTTCGCTTCCTAATATCAATAGAAACAACTACCGATTGACTGCCAATCACCTCAGAAGATTCAGTTATCAACTTTGAATCCTTAACAGCAGCAGTATTTATAACAACCTTTTCTAATCCCGTACTTATCAGTTTCTGAACCTGCTCAACACTGGTCACCCCCCCACCGTATCCTAGTGGCATGAAGCACTCACTCGCAATTTCACTAATTAACTCATAGTTAGGGCCGCGCCCCTCAATTGTTGCGCAAATATCTAGTAATAAAAGCTCATCAGCTTCTTTGTCATTAAATATTTTTACGACATTACGAGGATCACCAAGATACCTAGGGTTTTTAAACTTAGTTGTTTTTACAAGCCCGCCATTTTGCAACAAAAGACACGGTATGATTCTTGGCCTCTTATTATACTCCATTGACAAACCTCTTAAGAAAACTCATCCCCCATCGCAAACTTTTCTCAGGGTGAAACTGTGCACCGACTATCGAATTTTTTGCCACAGAAGATATAAAATCATATCCATAATTAGACTTTGTCAATATATCATTCTCGTCGCTACAACTAACATGGTACTTATGAACAAAATAATATCTTGCATCCATTTCTAAATCATCTGTCATGTAGTGTTGTTTAGTTGGCTCAATAGTATTCCACCCCATATGAGGTACGCGCCAAGTTTTATCAAATTTTTTGGTGTCAAACTTTAGAGTTTCGCCCTTAATCCATCCCAACCCGTCAACAGATCCTTCTTCGCTATACTCAGTAAAAAGCTGTATACCCAAACAAATCCCTAATATTGGCGTATTTTCTTGAAGCACCTTAGCATTAAGGATCTCAACAAGACCTCTTGATGATAAATTTTTCATCCCTTTATCAAATGAACCAACTCCTGGCAGTATAAGCTTACTTGCATTAGCGATAACTTCCGGGTCACCACTCAACTGAGCATCGTGACCTACTCTACGAAGCATATTTATCACCGAACCAGAGTTTCCCATATCATAATCTACCACTACAATCACTCAAATATCTCTCTTTGCATAACCATCAGCTATCAACTTAATCTAAAATTATTTATCACTCGAAATTACAATAAACCAAGAACATCGAAATATTGATAATTCTATGCTTTCTCAAAGTATTAATTGGAACAGAATTATAGTTTTATACCAAAGCAAATTATTCTTCTAAAACCTGCTTATACAATTTTCTTAAGCGACTAACTAAAGCTTCGCGACTGAACTTAGAAACAGCATATTGGCGCAACTTATTCTTATCCCAAGCTTCGTTTTGAATCTTAATCATTAAGTTTGAAAGCTGCTCTGAATTCCCTGGTTCAAACAGATATCCGATCTTATCACACACTATATCATCAGGCCCACCACAGGAACTTGCTATGACAGGAATACCAGTTGAAAGAGCCTCAATAAGCACAACCCCAAACGTTTCTTTATAACTCGACATCACAAGAGCATCGGCCTTCCAAAGAATATCTCTAACCTCTTCGCGCCCAACTTTACCAACAAAAGTAACTTTATCATCTAAACCAAGCTTTGCGACTAATGATTTATAATCACCAATTTTAGGACCATCACCCGCAAGAATCAGTCGACACTTACTGCTGCCTTTAAAAGATTGAAATGCATTAATGAGAACATCAAAGCCTTTATTACTGGTCATATTCCCTATGCCCACAAAGGTAAATACATTATTATGTTTAGACTCAGATAAAGAAAAATAGTCAGTATCTACAACATTCGGGATTGTAGTCATATTTCTAGACCCAAAGCGCTGGAGCTCAGAGCTCATCTTATCACTAACACCTATAGCAATTTCGGCACCTGAAATTACGGCACGCCCATAAAAAGCCATTTTATCGGTAATACTATTCAACAAAAATCGTGATGAGTGCTCAGTCAAAACATAAGGTATGTTCAATCTCTCAGCTATACGAAGGGCACTCAGACCGGTCCAGAAAGTATTATGCGCATGGATAATATCTGGCTTACCATGTTTTTTAATATACTTTTGAACAGCCCATTCAGTTATCTTGGCATAAAGTAAGCCGCCCATAGTGCTATTCATAAAAGGATTCCACCCCTTTATTCTATAGGTAAAAACCCCCTCTTCTACACTTTCAACCAATTGAAAATAGTTCTCTTTTATGGCAGATAGTGAAAGTGTTCTGATAGATCTTGGCTCAACGAACACTATATCAGCACGTATATTATTTTGGTTAAGTGCCATTGCTTGATCTTGAATAAAAATCCCATCTTTCTCTTTATTCTGATGGGGATATTCTGCAGCCAATATAAGAACCCGAAAAGACATAGTAATCTCTTTTTATACACTTTTATGAATCATGTTTTTACGAACTGCCGCAACCATGCCAAAAAGAATCCATAAAACCAATGAACTTTGAACCATCGACAATTCAGTTGGTAAAGGAATAATCATGCTATTACTAATTAATTGCGACGGACTAATAACAATCAATATAGAGAAAATTGCGTTACAGATACTATTTGTAACAGGACTCATTGCATTCTTATATACATAGTAGGATTCTTTGAGCAACCGATACGTTATAAAAGTCAAGGCAAGAACCCCGAAGATACCTAGCTCAGCAGCTATTGTCACAAGCCCATTGTGAGGACTCGTTACCTGTACCTGTTTACCACTGACTAAAATCGACGCCGTACTATACGCAGGATAATGACCAAACCCAATACCAATTAAAAAATTATCCAAAAATATCTCAACACCTTGAACAAAAAGCGTGACTCTCATTGACAAGCTGTTTTGGTCTCTATCTGTATCTTGAGGGTTAAAAATTTCACTAAAAATACCAAGTATCAAGTCTTGAAAATTAAAGACAAACAACAATACCACACAAACAATAACAACAAATATTGGCCATGGGCTCTTTTGACTTATCTGACTTAAATTGTTGCAGCGTTTTTTTCGCTCTTGTAAATATAGGTAAATGATGACTGAAAAAAAGAACATTACCCACCCTTGACGAACCATTACAGTTATAATGCTAAGACCTACACATAGCATTACAAAAATAAGATACTGCCGATATTGTTTACTCCCAGCGTTATTATATAAAGCCAAGGCCAAAATAAATGTAACTGACATTAGGTTTAAATGGATACCTTGAGAGTTTTCAATAGGAGGAAAGAAGTTATACCTTGCAAATACTCCCCCCGTGACATACAACCAATATGCTAGAGTTATGAGAGCATTTAAAAAACCATAGAATACGAAAGCACGAGTTAATTTTATTAATTGTTCCTCAGTGCGTATGTGCTTAGTAACAAAATGATACCCCCCAAAAATCACTATCAATGCTAAAGCACCAAATATAGTGAGGCGTATAAATAGAAAATCACTAGCTAATCCCAGCGACCGAATAAAAGCTTCTTGCTCCTCAAAAGGCTGAGTACTGTTATACATCCAAGAAATTATCGCAATCAAAGCGAACAACAATAAGGACTTTTCTACTTTTTGAGGGCGTTTAAGTACGCAACCATTAAGTATCCATTTCGCAAGGCTTAAACCAATTATCAAAAAAACAAAAATGTAAAGTATGCTAAAGCCACCTAGCCTGATATCTGGAGGAACCAAGAAACAAACGAAAACCCAAGTAGCTAAAGCAAATCTTATTTTTATTTTCATTGGGTCAAGATCATTTAGATACGGAATCCATAATAAAGGCAATTCGACGGGCAATTTCCTTTCTACTATAGTTATTTTCTATTTGTGTAAAGTTTCCTTCTGTAGGACTAGTCCTTGATTCATATTTGGATAAAATAGCATTTTTAATAGATTCCACATCATTTGGATCAACTACCTGCCCTATATCATATTCTTCTAGCATCTCCTTCAAGCCGCCTTCACCAACAAGTGCGAGAATGGGCTTTTGAACCGCTAAATATTCGAATACCTTACCCGTCATAGTACTTTTTCCAGGACCTGGTACCAAAAGAAGCAAATCTGCTCCGGCAATAAAAGAAAGACTTTCAGTGTGCGGAACAATACCGACAAATTTTACGACATGTAACAGACCTAATTCACGAGCCTTTAACTGCGCTTCGATACCAGCATCACCCACCAGCATAACTTGCAAGTGTTGCACGTAGGTAGGATTCGCATCGAGCAATTTTCTAAGAGCTTCTAAAAAAGGTATGGCAGATCGATCCTGATAGAATGAGCCACAATGTGCAATTGTATATTTATCAAACTTCTTTACTTTCAAATTGACAAAATCATCGGGATCATAGCCATTTGTAACTACACTGAACTTATCTTGTGGAATAAATGGAAAAGCCTCGATAATAGGCGGGATAAAGTAGCTTGAAACGACCACAACATGATCAGCAGATTTGAGCGCTTTAGATTCCAGGAAACGATCAAAACGTTCTAAACAAGGATGGCCACGCTTTTCACCAATAGGATTAGTCGTCCAAGGGTCCCGCATATCCAGCACCCAAGGCAGCCTTGCAAGCTTACTAACACAATAAGCAACCAAATTTGCAGACGGCAAAGGAGATGTAGATAAGATAACACTAACCTTATGTTTTTTTGCTGCGTATACCCCTCCTAATATTGCAAGAGGCACCCAAAAAATCATGTAGTCAGGAATAACAAACCTATGAGCAAGAGAGGACTGAGTGCGACCTGTCTTTTTCTGATTCGTAATTGCCGCTTCCTTTTTAATATGACCTTTATTTAGCTTACTTATTAGTGCCTTTACAAAAACTACGGCTGACTTCGCCATAAAGAAGAGCTTTCTAATATCAAAGGCTGAAAAACGATAAACAGAGGCTACATTTTTAACATCCGATTTTAACTCTTCCGTCTGTACAGTCGCTGTGGATGTCACAACTACTGATTGCCAGCCAAACTGGCCAAAATATTTTGTTAATTTTGCAATTCGAATAACCCCCCCAGTAGCATTTGGTGGGAAATGTGACGCGATAACCAAAACTTTCTTCATAACTACCTTATTAAATACATACACCAATTTACAAACACAGATACTCTTTCAGAATTTAAAATATTACAAAGTAAATATTTTAAACAATAAAAACATATGACCAATCTTAGGAACGTTTGCGCTTATATATAAATCTGCATGAAAAGTATCTTCACAAACCCCATCATATGGGTAACGGTTAGGCATGTGTTGAATTGATTCCCATTCAGGCTCTTTGCATCAATCCAATCTGTAAATTTATCATGTACTGCTCATAAAGCTCTTTTTCAACCAGATGATAAATAACATCTAAAGAAATAACCAAGTCGGACTTTTCTTGGGAAAATTCCACCACAGACTTAAATTGTTTAGTTGCTTCTCCCTGAAATTTTTCTTTACACATACTGATAGCTTTTCGGCTAATGTCAAAACCAATATACCGGGGATAGTTTGCAAGCTTTAGCTGATTGCCGACTCCGAAACCAAACTCAATCACAGATCTAATATCATTCTCAGATACAAATTTGTTAATTATTTCAGCTTTAATTCAGCTAAGCGATTATAAGACCCCGCTCCAGATTTATATCTCTCAGCCCAGTATTCCTCTGTATTTGTAAACAAGTGGTCTTCACCGAGTAGCTGTCTGTATAATCTTGTCAACACCAGTCAACTTGTTCATGATTTTTTCTTTACGAGTGGCCCAATGATTAGCAATCTCTCTAGGGCTGCACCAATAAATATCTTCTCGATGCACCAATTCCATAAGAGCTTGCTCAAGAGCCGGTCCTGCTTGGCGTAAATTAGCAGGGTTCATTTGTTCCAAATGCCAATTAAGCACTACAGCACCCCCGACATTTTCTATTGCTTTTATGTGCTTCCTAATTTTTTTTACTCCTTCATCTCGATCAACTTCATGATAGAACACGCCACCATCCATTAAGGTCGGCGGCACCTCTATAATATCCAAAGCAAAACCACTAACTGGGTTAAAAGGAATATATGGCCATACCATCCCACGTCTAAAGCCTGGAGCATCATTAAGACCAAGAGTTGAATCATAAAAAAAGCCTGCATCTTGATGCATCTTCAAAGTATTTTCAGGCGTCACATCATCCATACTCCAGTAATGATTACGTATACCTTCTATTTTTGCATTTGGGAGTTCAGCCTGAAGCGCCTCTTTCTCTAATATGATTCCATTCTTGGATCGCCAGGCATTGATTGAACCATGCAACCCTATTTCAAAACCAGCTTCCAGAGTTTTATTAACTTCAGCCAGAAAGACTGGATCACGATAGTTGTAGGTAACATCTTGAGGAGCACCGATTTTGTCTGCGGAAGTTGTTGTTGCAATATAAAACGCAGATGATGCTTGTAATTGTTGTTGTAGCGCAACCCATTTGTCAAAGCATAGGTTGGGATCTTGACGGTAAAACTCACTCTCTCGACCAAGCGAGCCAACTCCCTTCATAACAAGTATGCATGCTGCTTTAAAGGAAGCTAGCCATTGCTTTTTATAAGCCAGAGATTTGACATATTTAAGCCTATAGTTTAACCCAATAAACGAACATGGGGCATCTACATCATGGGATATAACAATCGCAAACTTTTTACCTTCTGGCCAAAGAGGTACAGTATTTAAGGGTTCCTTCAGTTTTTTTTCGATTATATTTTTTAGGTTGAAACAGTACTTTGCAATAACTGCCGTATCTAATAGACCTTCAGGCATATAACCCTTGGATACAACCGGCACACCAAAACCATCTTTCGAGTTCTGAGTTTCAAAACAGCCAGTTAAAATAGCATAAGCAGAATAAAGTAGATCACCTTTAAAATTTTCTGCGTGTTCCGGTTTTATATTTGGACCAACAAAAGGAGTATCGTCATCCCATAAAACTGCCGGACATTTTTGATCCCAATTCTCTACTTTTGCAGAGGGGACCCAAACCTTATTTTGTAATTCTTCAGGTTTACTAAAAGAATAAATAATGTCAGCTTCATCAACATTAGCTACAAATATTTGCGCTATACCAATCCCTTCAAAAAGAATACCCAATACGTATTCCGCACGCGATCTAACTTCTTCTCGTTCATTAATAAAACAACGTATGTAATTGCGCATAACTATCCCTGAAACTTTCCTGGTAAAATATAGAGGGGTTCACCTAAACTTTTATCTTGCCAACTTTCAAACAAAGACCAAGCCTTCTCATCAATAACCATCTGATCTATCACCTTGCGATCACTTTGGCTAAGTGTCTTATATATTTTATATTTTTTGACTTGCACAACATGTTCCGGCTTATTTCCAGTTTCCAATATACCTAGCACCGTATCGACCATCATTTCCACCACCAATAAATGAGCTTTATGCTCAATTTCCCCTAAGCTTTTTTCATCACCATCTAACCTAAGCAATCTTCGTTGGATAAAATCTCCTTTATCAATCCCAGAATTAACATAATGACAAGTGCCTCCACAAGCAATACCTGACTGTATAGACCTACCAACCACACCACTACCGCGAGCCCAAGGTAATATTCCTGGGTGGGTATTCAAAACCCCTTTACGAGCAATTTTAATAACAGAATCGTGTAAAATACCTATCCCACCTAAAATGATGTAATCTGGTTTCAGTCCTCTTAGGGAATTTTTCATTCTTTTTGAGTTAATAGGGCCTGTACTATGCAACTCTTTAGCCATAAGAGATAACTTCTCTAACGCATATTTGGATGCCCTTTTTCGCAAATACCAGCGCTTAAGAGCTTTAAGCCAGTTAACCAAAGTGGGTTTACTATTACTCTTAGATAGGTTGTCACTAATACGTGGGTGGTTTTCTAAAACCACATCTATCTTAATTCCTTTTTTGGCAAGCCCTTGAAGTATATCTATTCCATGTATATTTCCATTAGTGAGCATAACAATTTTGTCAGGCATATTATTTTAAGCCCCTTAACCATAATTCCAAATTTACGAGCTTCCATATCGATTGACCATGATCCGAGATACCAGCGGTATGGTCTGACAAAATAGATTCCAGTACATCATAATTAACATATTCACCTGCAAGCATATTATTCGGAGCAAATAAATTTTTTATCCAACCGGCAAGATCTCCCTTAAACCATGGGCCAATTGGGGTTGGAAAGCCCTTCTTGTCCTTCCGATCAAGTATTGAATCAGGAACTTTATTGCGCATTGACTGACGCAATAAATATTTTAAAGTACCTTGGCGTACTTTCATCCAACTAGGTACTGTAGACGCAAATTCAACCAATCGATAGTCCAACAAAGGTACTCTCGATTCAATTGAGCAAGCCATGCTTGTTCTATCTTCAACATGAAGTAGAGTGGGTAAATAATATTTAACATGTTGATACATCTGACTTTCAAAAGGGTCAAGATGACTACACCTCGATAATGCATATTGTCGAGACTGATCAATCATTTCAGCATCATTCGTATTGAGTGCCCACAATGAGCCAGTTGATGTATTCGATTTAGCTTGAAACATTTTACCAATGACCCCATACAAGTAGGCGTATTGAGGAAGTCTCACTAGCTCAGAAATAGGGGGATATGGCCCGCCTCTTTTGAGCGACTTGACCATATTTTTGAATGCTAATGCATAGTAAGGAGGATAACCACCGAACAACTCATCACCTCCTTGTCCCCCTAGAACAACCTTTACACCACTTTCCTGAACCAAACGACATACATGATATTGAGGAAAAGATCCTGGACCAGCAACAGGTTCATCTAAGTGATAGATTAGAGATGGAAGTATAGTTGGAAGATCTTTTCCATTTGGTATCGTGAGGTGGTGCTGCGTTTTAAATGTATTTGCAACAATATCAATGTATTTTCTTTCATCAAACTCAGCGCCTTCTTCAAAAGCACCTGAAAATGTATGTAGTCGTGATACGTTGTCACTAGCAAGGGCAACTATCGAGCTTGAATCTATTCCACCACTCAAGTGAGCACCAACAGCCACGTCAGATCGTAAATGAAGCTTAACGCTATCATTCAGTAAAAATTTTAGCTCATCCTCAAAAGAGGAATAACGTCGTGAGTAATCCACATTAAAGCTCAAGTCCCAATATGGCTTAACTTCAAGATTACCATCTACCAAAGTCAAATAATGTCCTGGTTCAAGCTGCTTGATATCTTTATACCAGGTTCTATTACCCCAATTAGTAGAGAAGGTAAGATACTCCATCACAGTACTTCGGTCAGGCTCCGCATTTACTTCAGGGTGCGCCAACAATGCCTTAATTTCAGATCCGAAAACAAAAGTCTTGCCATTAAAAAAATAGTAAAAAGGTTTTATACCAATACGGTCTCGAGCGGCAAATAACTTTTGCTTTCGCTCATCCCAGATTGCAAAAGCAAACATACCGTTAAATGCATTAACACAGCCCTCGCCTAAATCTTCATAACTATGAATAATCACTTCTGAATCAGTCTGGCTTTTAAATGTGTGGCCATTTCTTACTAAATCAGCAGACAGTTCTAGATAATTATAGATTTCGCCATTAAAAGTAAGCCAAACTGAATCATTTTCATTAGACATGGGTTGCTTACCAGATTCAGAAAGATCGATAATACTTAACCGCCTATGACCCAAAGCAACTTGTGACTTAGAATAGACGCCGCTACCATCAGGCCCTCTATGCTCAATCGAATCATTCATGCTCTGCAGAACTTCTAAGTTCGGCGTTCTGCCATCAACATTGACAAAGCCTGTAATACCACACATTAAACTATCCTTTCTGGGGCAAAAATCTGGAGATTAATCCTCTGATTTTTTCCTTCACAATCTGAATATCATTCTTTTCAATCTTAAACATGTGGGTTACCGCAATATTAAATTGACGTTTCAACAAGAATAAAAAAGAAAAAGTAATAACAAAATATGCCAACGTTGATGCCAGCGCTGCTCCTGAAACACCATATATTGGAATCAAGAAATAGCACAAGAACACATTGGCAACTAACCCAAGAGCAAAACAATACACACCTATAATAGGTTTACCTATAGCGGAGTAGAAGTTAGAGAATACATAATTCACAGACATTGAGACAACTCCGGGAACAAGTAAACAAAGTGGAAGCACAGCATCAAGGTACTCATCGCCCATCAGAATCAAAACGATTGGATAACTAAAAATAATAAGGCCTAACCCTGAAATTACTGCAATTAGAAATACAATTACAGAAGACCTTTGTATTACTGAAATCTGTTCATCAAGATTCATTCTTGGCAAATGGGCAAACAATGACATACCTACAGCATTAGGTACCATAAGTGCAAGCTCAGCAAATGCCACTGAAACGGAATAAATTCCTACAGATGCAACACCAGATATAGCACTTAAGATAAATACGTCTATTCGAAAAACTGTACTCACCATAATATTTGATAGGAAAGCACTAAAGCCATATCCAAATAGTTTAGTTGATGGTTCAATCCACTTGAATCTAACCTGAAACCAGATACCCGACATAACTTTTACAATGGTTGGCAATAAGCGAATAATTATACTCAAAAAATAAGCTAAAATTGCACCGTAAACTCCCCACTCAAGACCCCAAACTAAGATAACCAATCCAAATAAATTAATAAGAGCGGACAGCACACCTAAAAAGCTATTTAGCTTTATTCCATCGTTCATGCTCATCATCACACAAGATGAAAAACTAATAGCCACATTACTAATTAAGGCTAATGAAGCGATTAACCTTAGTGGTTCACTAACTTCTGTACCAGCGAGCCAAGTCCACAAATCACCAGCATAAAAACATACAAAAAAAACTAATAAAGATGTAAAAAATATCTGCGTCAATAAATGTGAAAGTATCTGACTACGACTAAAAAAGCCCTTAGTTAAGTGATATTGATATGATGGCCCTAAACCACAAGAAATAACAAGAGCCCCTAAAGATGCAATTTGAATAAGAAGGTACAACTCACCTCGGCCCTCCGGCCCAAGCCATCTAGCGGTCATAACCCCTGTAGCCAAAGAACAAAAGACCAGAATGACATTGCTGGCGACAAGATAAGCACTATCTTTAATAATACTCATAATGGGTGTTATTTTTCCTTTTTTAATTCTTTAGCACCAGATAAGCTTCTGATTACTTTTGCAGGCACACCCGCAAGTACGACATATCCGTCAGGATAACTTTTATTTACAACAGCACCAGCAGCCACCACAGAATGTGGACCAAGATTAACACCTGGCAACAACACGCTATTCATGCCTAGCCAAGATTTTTCACCAACCGTCACATCTTGAGGAGGCAAAAAAACAGTTGGATCTTCAAAGCTATGGTTCGTGGTTATAATCCCCACATTTGGAGCTATAACTGTTCCAGATCCAATCGAAATTTTCCCCCCCCCAACATTAGAAAAGTAACACCCTGTATGCATGAAATTCTGCATATCATTGGGGTCAAAAAAAATACCACTTGGGTCATCTATTGCAATTGAAGCGCTAACTGGCCAAGGAACATGTTTATTTATACCTAAAAACTTCTGAGTCCATATACTTCGCCATACCCAGTTCCAACCTTCCAGCGATGCATCAAAATAGCGGCCAGTAAGATATGACTTGTCATAAAATAAACCACAAAATAGACGCAAAAAAGGCAAAATAATTTTATGTAATACTGTTCTACGAATTAGCTTTATCATTAAAGAGGCCCGTTAAGTGCTCTTTTAAATGTATTTATAAGAACACAATACTCATCAATACATTAATAAAAGAGTTATAGTTGAGTTAAGCTTTTTACGATTATTTCACTCGCCTGTCCACCGCCATATAAGTTTTTACCAAACTCACCAGCACTAAAATCACCCTGCCAAGCTGAGATAATCTTGTTTTTATCTGCACCAGCAAGCACATTCACTCCGGCTTCAAGCAATTCAACCCACTCAGTTTCATCTCTCATAGTTATGCATGGCTTATCAAAGAAAAAAGCTTCTTTTTGTAACCCGCCACTATCAGTCAATACTGTACTAGCATTTTTTAATAATTCGATAATGTCAAAATAACCAACAGGCTCAATGATTTTTACTTTCTCACTATTTATACCCTCTAATAATCCATGCATAGTTGCCAGTTTTCGAGTTCTGGGATGCAAAGGTAAAACAACTGAGGATTTCACACTAATTTCTTTTAATGCTGAAAAAATCTCCCCCAACCTTTCGGGATCATCTGTATTATTTGCTCTATGAATTGTGCACAAACAAAACACGGAGTCACGAACCCCTAGACTATCAATAATTTGTGATTTTTCAGCTGAAAACTTACTGTAATACATTGCTGCATCTTGCATTACATCGCCGGTTTTTATTACTCGAGCTTCATGACCCAACAATTCATTACCAGCAATATTAACCCCTTCTTTAGCCAAGTTTTTTACTGCCGTATCTGTAGGACAACACAAAAGATTACTAATTCGATCTGTCAATATCCTATTGATCTCTTCAGGCATGGTCATATTAAAGGATCGAAGACCCGCTTCCACATGAACAACTTTAATATTCAATTTTCGAGCTGCTAGAGCACCGGCTATAGTCGAATTAGTATCACCATAAACTAAAACACAATCCGGCATTTCCTTTAGGCATATTGATTCAATTTCTTCCAGCATACGCCCAGTCATTGCTCCATGACCTAAGCTATTGATAGAAAGTCTATGATCTGGCTTTGGGATCTGCATTTCATTAAAGAAGATTTCTGACATATTCCCATCAAAATGTTGACCTGTATGCACAATCAACTCTTCTATTCTTTCGCTTGATAAACAGTTGTCATTATGTTTTGCAATTGCTCTACTTACAGCAGCAGCTTTTACAAATTGAGGACGAGCGCCAACTATTGTTAATACTTTCATTTTATTGCCTCCAGCAATACGCTAGATACTTTCTCAATATCACTTTCAGTCAAATATGGATGCATAGGTAGACTCATAACCTGTTGTGATAACTTATCAGCTACCGGGCTTTCACCATCATTAGAAAATTTTTTGTAGGCACTTTGTCTATTGACCGGAACTGGGTAATGCACTGCAGTTGGTACGCCATGAGCTTTTAGTTTATCAATGACAGCACTTCTATTATCCAAAACTACAGTATATTGACCAAAAACACTCGTACGATCACGTCTTTGAGCAATAGTTTTCACCTTTCCAGAAAGTAAAGAATTATATCTATCGCCAATCAATAACCGCTTATCAATTTCCTCTTTAAAGTTAGCTAGCTTAGATAGAACAACAGCACACTGAATGGTATCCATTCTTCCTCCTACACCTACTTCAGTATGAACGTACCTCTCAGACTGACCATGAATTCTGATTCTACGAATAACACTGGCATAATCTTCATTATTAGTAAAAATTGCTCCACCATCCCCATAACAGCCAAGCGGCTTACTTGGAAAAAAACTTGTGCAGCCAATATGGCTAAGATTACAAGACTTACGCCCTTTATATTCTGCTCCGAAACTCTGGGCAGCATCTTCAATAACGACAATCCCATGCTTTTCAGCAATAGACATCAGCTCATCCATATCAGATGGCTGCCCGTAAAGAGAAACAGGTATAATAGCTTTTGTTTTTGCGCTTATCTTTTCTTCAACTAAAGAGACATTAATATTCGCAGTATCTTCCTCAACATCTACAAATATAGGTATTGCCCCCAGTAAAACAATTACTTCGGCAGTAGAAATAAATGTAAATGGTGTTGTTATGACCTCATCTCCCGGTTTGATACCTATCGCCATCAAAGAAATAAGAAGCGCTTCAGTGCCACTAGAAACAGTTATGCAGTAATTTGACTTGGTAAACTCGCTTAGTTGCTGTTCACATTCAGCAACCTCTGGCCCCATGATATATTTGCCATGATCAAGAACGCCTTGAATGCTACGATCAATATCCTGCTTCATTTTTATATACTGGCTTTTTAAATCAATAAACTCCAAAGTTCACTCCTTAATAGCAAAATTTTTTTAATAAATATATTTTGTGGAAATAAACGCTTAGTTATTTTAGTTCTTTGCTAAACCGTAAAACTGTAAAATACATGTAGCAATATAATCAATTTGCTCATTTTCCAGTTCAAAATATAAAGGTAGTCTTAATAAGCAATCAGTATATCGATCAGCATTCCCAAGTACTCTATCATCATGCATCCCCTCAAAAAATCTACTTTTGTGGAGAGACTGATAATGAAAAACGGCTTGAATACCATTCTCCTTTAAGTAAGAAATCAGATTTCCTCTCTCTTTAACATTACGACAAACAAGGTAAAACATATGTCCATTATTTGTTGCGTATTCGGGGATATTAGGTAGCTGCGCTAAGGCATTAGCATTTAAAACATTTAGTACATCCCAATATCTTTGCCAAATTTCAACACGTCGTTTTTGGATCAGCTCGGATTCAAGAAATTGAGCGTACAACATTGAGGCTAAAATATCAGACGGAAGGAAGGATGAACCTATATCTACCCAGCCATACTTATCTACTTCTCCGCGAAAAAAGGCAGAGCGGTTAGTACCTTTTTCCCTAATAATTTCTGCACGGGCAATATATTTTTCATCATTAACAACTAACATCCCCCCTTCACCACAAATAATATTCTTGGTTTCATGAAAAGAAAAAGTACTGAATTGACCTAATGACCCCAAAGATTTACCCTTATAAAAAGAGTCAAAAGCTTGGGCTGCATCTTCGATAACATACAAGCCATACTCTTTTGCAAGAGATAAGATTGGGCCCATATCACAAGCTACCCCTGCATAGTGAACCGGAATGATTGCTTTGGTTTTATTTGAAATAAGCTCGGGTAAGGCCTCAACATCAAGATTTGGGTTTTCATTAGAACTGTCAGCAAAAATGATTTTTGCTCCACGTAAAGCAAATGCATTAACCGTTGAGACAAAAGTATAACTAGGTGCGATTACTTCATCACCCGGCTTGATATCACATAGGATTGATGCCATTTCCAGCGCATCTGTACATGACGTTGTTAGTAGTGATTTAGCAAAGTTAAATCGTTTTTCAAAGTAACTTTGGCAACGAAAAGTAAACTCACCATCGCCACTCAACTTTCTACTTATTAGTGCTTGCGATATATGCTCAAATTCTGTACCGGTTAGATATGGTTTATTAAAAGGTATGCTCACAACTATTCCAAAAATGGTAAATATTTTCTACTTTCTCTACATGGAAACCACATTTACGGTAGAAACCACATGCATTCAAATTATCTTTTTGAGTCACAACCTTGATCTCTGAATCTGATTACCTCAAGACCATTCAATAACAGCTGAGATCCGATGTGAGTCTACTCCGCACCTTCTTAGCCCTGGAGAAACTGCACAATCAGTCCAATGCTAACTACTCGCTTATGCTTTTTTACAGCAACCATTGTCAGCTCTTTCTTCGCGTAGCGGACAAAAGACGACATTAGCAAAACTTCCATTTATTGAGTTGAGATACCACAGCCTAAAAAGTTACAGGAATTTCTCATCTTCAATATTAGGATCCAATTTAAAACGGGAATGCTCACCAACTTGAAGCGCTAAAAGCTCAAAACTTTCAGACATTTATTTTGACTTATATTCTTCAATTTCAATTCCTGTACAAATCTCATTTATTAGCTGCGGAGTTTGACGCTATGCACTCAGGATCACAAGATAAATAAGCTAGTTTTACACCTTTATTTTTTAATTCAGATAGAATTTTTGAAAGTATTGCATCATTAATTGAGTGCAAACCTATTTTTGGGAGTGTAAATTTAAAAAACTCACTGTCCCAAGCTAAGATTTCATACATCAAGTGAGCGTCCATTGGATATAGTTAATTGCTTCAACTTATCGGTAAACCATTTCGTTTGGACATCTGGATGACACTTTTTCATACCGATATCATGACACTTTTTAGAAATAACAGACATTTCAGTAGAAGAGCGACTTAACAAGTATGCAATACCTTTAGCCAAGTCTGAACTATTTCCTAATTCTGCAACGTAACCCGTTTCCTTGGTTATTATCAAATCATTAGCCACACCCATATCAAAAGCTACTACAGGCGTCCCACACATTATAGATTCATTTATCATCATCGGACCCGAATCCTCTATAGAGGGACAGACGAACAAGTCTGCAACTTGATATGCTTCAGCTAAAAGCTTATCGCCATCAAGGAATCCCAGCAGTTTAGTTTCAAAGGGTAGATCCAAGTCCTGCTCAACCTTTCCTGCAACCATAATGACAATATTTCTAATGTCGATTTCACACTGATTAGATAAGATTTTCAAGGCATCATAAAGCAGCTTCATACCTTTTCGTTTCAACTCTAACCCTTGGCTACCAAAGAATATAACTTTTTTATCTAGAGACAAACCGAATGACTTCTTTAAAGCATTTCTATTAGTTTTTTCAAGAGGAAAAAAAACATCAGGGCTAACAGACAAAAGTAACGTCTCGACATTAGCTCTTTGAAACAGAATAGAGCTCTTAGCTTGTTTATGCAGTAAACCACTGGCCGCTAAAACCTGACACTCCAAATTCTTTAGTGCATGATGCTTGTTTTCAATGGTAGCTGACGATATATCTCTCGACTTACTTGAACAGAGAGCAGGGCAAAAGCCACATTGATGCATATATGCTTTACATTCCCAAGCATAATGACACCCACCAGTTAGTGAAGCCATATCCATTAAATAAAAAACTACTGGGACATTATACTTATCAGATAAAGACTTTATATCAGTAAATGAAATAAAACCGGACACCCAATGAACGACTAACAAATCAGGTTTAAATGAAAGCGATATAGATTTTTTTTCATTTAAATTTAGTAACGAAATATTCTGATTCTGAAAATGATAATCAGTATTACCGAATAACTTATGTCGAACTTTTGATAAAACTCTCTTTAGCTGAGAAACAATGTTTATTTTGTTTAACTCAACTACGTCCTCATCAATCATCGACTTTTTAAAAACAAGCATCTTTGAATTGAGACCGGCATCTCGAAGATGCCAGTGAAGCCTATAAGCGGCCTTTCCAGCACCGCCATAATCATAAGCACTAAGGTGAAGTACATTATTCATAAATTAGATACAAAGCCATACCAATAAAAATCTTCAAACAGCATATTGAAAACTAACGATTAGATCAGAGTTTAAATAACTATTTAGCATATTCTTCACCTAACGATATCGCTATTTTGAAATCAGCAATACGCCGCTCGGCCATAGTATTCCAGCTAAATTTGGCTTTCATTTTCTGGGCACCAACTGTTCCAAGTCGTTTACGTTCTTGCTCAGAAGATAAAGATAGAAGCTTACTTATCATGTCATCAATATCATTAAGCTTGTACTGTAATCCATTGCCTTTTACACGCTCAACAGCCAAAACTGTGTCATTTACAACGATAGGTAAACCACACGCTGCAGCATCCAACATGGAAGTTGACTCTTGTGTAGGCCAAACACCAATATCACTAGCTCGAAAATAGTCACCTAACTCATGAACTGGGACAAATGAATGAACAGTGCATCCGTCCAAGTCTTCAATTTCGTCTTTTTGGACGCCGTTTCCGAAAAAAAGTCCTTTATATGGTTTTCCTTGTCTCTGCATTTCTGCAATTGCCTTAGCAAGTACGAGAGGATTCTTTTCATGTGAAAAACGTCCTGTATAAATGCAAACGATATCACCTTCAGAAAAACCAAATTTCTTACGAATATCATTTCGACGGCATTCGTCAGCGCTGCCATTTATTACCCTGAACGTATCAGTATCTACACCTAATGGACATATATCTATTTTTGATTTCTGCACCCCAAAAAACCTAACAGCAATATCGGCACAATCACTCGTAGCGCCATAACATTTATTAGTCATTAAACTGATCAAACGACCAGGAATGAATCGAATAACCAAACACCGCCACATTTGGAGATTTCCCCACAGTTTTTTCTCTTTGCTTAAGGGAAATACAGAAGCAGTAGTATGACTACCAGTAAACAGTTTAAAACCGAATTTAATTTTGGCGATAGCTGCTTGAAGGGCTAACCAACCAATGCACCCCAATGAATACACAACATCTGGCTGTAATTTGTCTATTTTTTCTTCCAAGCCTTTCATCCGCATGTACCCCAGAACCCGACTATAAGCCATAGTATGAAGGGCATATCCATCGATCATTTCAATTTTACCAGGAACCATTTCTGATGTATTAATAAAACCTTTATAAGAGTCTTCAAAGTCGTTAATTTGATAATAAGGAGGAAGCGCTAAGGCTAAAACATGAACTTCAACACCAAGTTTTGCTAAGTGTTTAGGCAACATATTCCCCATATAACCCATATTTTTTGCATAAGTTTCAGTCAAAATCACGACTTTCATTGTATTAATCCGTCTAAGTACAAGGCGATACTCGCCCAAATATTTAATTAAAATAACCTAAATCATGAAATACACTCATTCAGAAAAAACATAAACATGTGAATGATAATATACTACCAAACAAAACATATTTATCAGTTAAAGAATGGGCATCAAGAATTAGCGCGGCTAGCCTGAAGTCTACGATACAAACGCATATACCAAGCCTTCTCTGATGAAGGATACTCACCATTTTGTTTGGGAGGTAAATCCAGTATTCGATCCAATTCAGATTCAGTTATACCAAACTTCTTAGCCACGAATATTTTGTCTTGTTTAATCAAGTCTGGTGGGCACGCCTCCATTTCTAACTCTTCTAAAGCTTTTTCACGTGTAATTTGACCTGACATTATCAAAGCAGAAAGATGCATTATTCGTTTATCAAAACCATGTTTACGCGGAAGCATGTAAGACTGAAAAAAACGAGTATAAACAGATTCATGGTGCTTACCTGTATAAGGCTGCCAACCTAACTTTTCCTTCATTAACTTCATCGCGTCACCTTTATTGAAGTCAATATAATTAAGCAAATATACAAACTGCATTTTTTTTATTTTTCGATAATAAAAGAAATTAAGCAATGACATATGTGGAAAATTACTTGTCACCTTCCCTGTACCGAACCGCTTATGGATTCCACTGATATATTTCCAATCAAAAGCATTTGTAATCATTTTGGGTCCAGTAATTCCCTCAGTAACCAAATTGACACCAGAAATTATATAACGGACCCCAATTTCTGACGCTTTCCGATACATAATAGATATAATAGCATGATCTGTAGGGAATTCTGAGTCAGGGGTAGAAGCTTTAAGAAAGGCAAGCTGCATGTCTTTAAACTCATCCCAATTAAGAACATGGGTATATAAGTCAATATCCAAAGCTTTCATACAACGCTCTATATTTGAAACTGCTAACTCAGTATCCCAGCCATTATCTAAATGAACTGCGAGCGGTCTTAAGCCCAAATCTTTAACTAAATATGAAATATATGTACTATCGACACCACCACTTACACCAATTAGACAGTCGTAATCCTTACCACGTCCTTCTTTCTTGATTAACTCAACTAATGCGGCCAGTTCAGTTTCACGGGTCGTTCTATTTGGTAACAATTTAGGAATTAGAGTTTCATACTCCTTACAACGGTTGCAAACACCTTGTTGATCAAATTCAATCTCCTTATCTGTCGTATCCATCACACAACGTGTACAAATCTGGTACGTTCTATCACTAGAATTTAAATCTCTATTTGCCATAATATTTTTTACTTAAAAGAGTCCAGTATTTATTGGTTGATTTTATATGTCTTTTTTCGTTAGCTTTGAGCCATCTAACTTATAAATAGATCCGCTATTCGGACAAACAACTTCAGCATCACCTTTGATTGGAAGATTTAATTGTTCTCCAAACTCACTCATCCAACCAATATGCCTTGCTGGTACTCCTACCACCAATGCATAATCAACTACATTTGTATTAACTACTGCACCTGCACCAACAAATGCATACCTTCCAATTTCCACGCCACACACAATTGTACAGTTGGCACCAAGCGTTGCACCTTGCTTGACTAAAGTATCCTTATACTCACTTTTTCTTTCGATACCCGAACGAGGATTATATACATTAGTGAAGACCATACTGGGCCCACAAAATACATTTTTTTCTAAATAAACGTTATCGTATATAGAAACATTGTTTTGTATTTTACAGTTGTCACCAATTTCTGTCTTATTTCCAACAAAAACATTCTGCCCTAGGGATACCCCTTTTCCAATTTGTGCCCCACCACAGACATGAACAAAATGCCAGATTCGAGAGTCTTTACCAATTCTAGCACCAGCATCAACTATGGCACTTTCATGCTTGAAGTAATCCTGCATAGCCTAAACCACTTTCGATACGAATGGATGTACATCGGAGCTATTTAATATAACATCTTGATTTCGAATATTACTCACAATTTCAATACTGTTACGGGCCTCATCTAAACCAAAACCATCCCCAGTCAGGATATGTTCATAACTAACAGTATGTAAATCAGTAAACCCACCTGAAAATTCGATTTCATTTCCATCAACTGTAATTGAGCGATAAGTTCTTTGCCCATCACGCTTAACATCATCAGGAATATAATTATAATTTACAGATAAAAACCAACGAACTTTTGCATGCTTAAATTCAAGGTACCCTGCATTTGTATCTTTTTTCTTTAAGTGCACTTCATTTTGCTTCAGATCACCAAAAACCCAACCCAACATATCGTAAAAATGAACACCTATATTAGTTGCGATACCGCCTGACTTATGATCATCCCCTTTCCATGAAGTGAAATACCAATGACCACGGCTAGTTAAATAAGTTAAGTCAACATCAAAGATCTTATCAGGATTTTTTGCTACTTCAGTTGCAACATACTCTTTTAATTTAATAATACTAGGGTGCAATCGAAGCTGAAGTATGTTGTATACTTGCTTACCAGTCTCTTCTTGTACTACCTTCAAAGCATCAATATTGTGAGGGTTAAGTACTAATGGCTTTTCACAGATTGCATGCGCACCTTGACGTAAGGCAAAACGGATATGTGAATCGTGTAAATAATTTGGAGAAGCTATACTTACATAATCTAAAGTGGTGCCTTTTCGTTTTAATAAATCAATATGTCGATCAAATCTTTCGTACTCTACGAAGAAGTCAGCATCAGGGAAATGGCTATCTATTATACCAACAGAATCATTCTTATCTAAAGCCGCCACTAACTGATTGCCGGTATCTTTTATTGCTTTCATGTGCCTTGGCGCTATATAACCTGCAGCACCAATCAACGCAAAGTTTTTCATTTTTAACACTCCATTTATTAACAACTGATAACTCAAAATGCTATTTTTATTTATATTGATTACACTCTTCAGTAATTCGAGTTAATATTAACTTTTTCAACGTTAAGAACCCCAATATCCGGTGGTTCACGTATAAAAAAACCTGCGCTGAACAACCAAAAAACCACACTTGAGATAATTAATGAGTTTCTTTCACTATAGATTTCAAATATCTACCATATTCAGTTTTGGAAAGTATATTTGCCTGCACCAATAATTTATCTTTTGATATCCAACCGTTTCTATAACCAATTTCTTCTAAGCAAGCTATTTTTAGCCCCTGACGATGCTCTATTGTTTGCACAAAAGAGCCAGCCTCAAGCAGACTATTATGAGTACCAGTATCCAGCCAAGCAAACCCACGCCCTAATAACTCCACTTTCAAATTACCACGCTCTAAGTAAGCATTATTTATACAGGTAATTTCAAACTCACCACGCGCTGAAGGCTTTACTTTTTTGGCTATATCTACAACATCATTATCATAGAAATATAAACCGGTAACAGCGTAGCTAGATTTAGGCTGGCTGGGTTTTTCTTCGATTGAAAGAACATTCATTTTATGATCAAACTCAACCACACCAAAACGCTCAGGATCCTTCACTGGATAACCAAATACAGTCGCCCCTTGTAAGCGAGATGCAGCTTCAAGTAATTTTGGTGTAAAGCCTTGACCATAGAAAATATTATCACCTAGCACCAAACAAACATGTTCATCACCAATAAATTCTTCACCAAGAATAAACGCTTGAGCTAAACCATCTGGTTTTTTTTGTTCTTTATACGTAATACTAATACCAAATTGAGCTCCGTCCGATAACAATCGCTTAAAACCAGCAATATCTTCTGGAGTGGTAATAACCAATATTTCTCGAATACCTGCTAGCATAAGAACAGACAAAGGATAAAAAATCATCGGTTTGTCATAGATAGGTAACAATTGTTTTGAAACACCTTGTGTAATCGGATATAGCCTTGAGCCCGCGCCCCCAGCAAGTATGATACCTTTCATAATTAAATATCAGCCTCAACAGGATCAAGGCGATAAGAGCCATCAAGTATCCGCGCCCACCAATCCCGGTTACTCAAGTACCATACAACAGTTTTCTGTAAACCAGTATCAAATGTTTCATCTGGCTTCCAGCGCAACTCTCTCTCTATTTTACTTGCATCAATAGCGTACCGCTGGTCATGACCAGGTCGATCTTTAACGAATGTAATTAATCCCTCAAAGCCTTTAGGATTACCACTTTGCAATGAATTTTTATTTTCTGGAACTAGTTTTTCTAATAAAGCACAAATTGATTTTACTACATCAATATTTTTCTTTTCATTATGCCCACCTATATTATAGTTTTCACCAACACGCCCCTCTGTAGCAACCAAATATAAAGCTTTTGCATGATCATCTACGTATAACCAGTCGCGAACTTGATCCCCTTCCCCATAAATTGGAAGATTTTTACCATCAAGAGCATTTAGAATAATTAAAGGAATCAGCTTTTCAGGAAAATGATAAGGCCCATAATTATTAGAACAATTTGTAATAATAATAGGTAAACCATATGTACGATACCAAGCTCGCACTAAATGGTCTGAACTTGCCTTACTTGCTGAGTAAGGCGAACTTGGTGAATAAGAAGTGTTTTCGGTAAATAATCCCTCTGAAACTTTAAGATCTCCATACACCTCATCTGTTGAAATATGATGAAACCTAAATTTATTTTTTTCTTCATCGTCTAGTGACTGCCAATAAACACGAGCTACTTCTAATAAGTTATAAGTACCTATTATATTTGTTTCGATAAAAATAGAAGCACCATTAATAGAGCGATCTACATGACTTTCCGCAGCCAAATGCATTACAATAGAAGGGCGATATTTTTTAAAAATACGCTTCATTTCAATATTATTACAAACATCAACATGCTCAAAAAAATAACGTTCAGAGCCAGAAACACACGTTAAATTATCCAAATTACCAGCATAGGTGAGCTTATCGACATTTACTACATTATAATGAGTATTGCTAATAATATGCCTTATAAGAGCTGAACCTATAAAACCTGCCCCACCCGTAACCAAAATCATCATACAGACCTTCTTTTATTTATATTCGCAAAACTTTTAAATAGAACGAATAACAAACTCACACTAAAACCTAGAAAAACAATTAGTAGAACAACTAATGCACGTTTAGGCCCAGACTTTTTTTCAGGAATCAAAGCTGGATCAATCGTTTTAAATACATATTCATCCCGGACGCTGGCCAACATTACCGTTTTTGTTTGCTCTTCAACAAGAGAAAACAACATAGTTCGTACATCAGCAATATCCGTTTGAACAATTTGTTCATTTAAATAATTAATGCTATTTTGCGCCTCCTTTAACTCACGCGCTCGCATCTCATTATTAATATCCTTAATCAATAAATCCAACCATTGCTTAGCCATATATGGAGATAGATACTCAACGGAGACTCTAATAAAACCACTTACCTTATCTTGAGAAACATTAAGCAATGAAATGAACTTGGAATAGCTTTCTTGTAATGATGGTTTAGGCTTAAATGGCTCACTTACTTTTCTAAGCCAAACCTTTGATTCCGAATCATAGATTTCAGGGTTGATTATTAAACTATTATCTTGTCTACTCCACGACTCCGCAGCCATTATTGGAACGAATAGATCATACTTTTCAATAAATCGACCGATAAAATCACGAGACTTTAATACTTCTATTGCAAGCTGTGTTTTATCTCCACCACCCGAACCACCTAAATTTACGCCTGCAAGAGCAGCCAAACCACCTAACTGTCCAGATACTTTCATTCCCGAACTATCCGATGCCGGGGCAAGAAGTACTTCAGACTTGTAAATATTCGGCAAAGAAAGAGCGTAAAAAACACTGCCCACGACAAACACAAAAGTTACCGCAATAATCAGCCACTTCCCCTGCCAAATTGCCGAAAATAAATCACGCAGATCTATTTCATCATCCGCCAAACTATTTTGATTTAAGTTTGTTATTTCTGGCCGTTCCTGGTTTGTCACATATTTTCCTAATGATAACTCTAAAATTAATAAGCTTTGCGGATAGTTGACTTACCCCACCCTCAACTCTTCATGAGAGATGTTTATTCCTTCCACTACAACAGTCGCACAGATTGCTCTCTATAAACTACCCACAGCCGCTGCACCCAAGGCAATCTGGTAGAAAATCTGACTCATATCACGCCACAAAATCACCTCATCAACTCTATCTGCATCTAATGGCACTACAATAGTATCACCAGGTTCAAGCGCCTGGCTATTGCTTGCAAACCAATTTGACGATCTTGGAATTTTTACACCACCATTAGCTTTTATAATGTAAATACGTTCTTCATCTGCCTTGTTGGTCAAGCCGCCACTTCTTTCAATATAATCAAAGTATCCCATATTACTTTCATATACTTGGGAGATAGGGAGCTGGACCTCCCCCACAATCGTAACGGAATTTTTCATTTTGGGTAGGAATAAGCGATCACCATCTTCAAGCGATATAACATAATCGCTATCTTCATCGAGCACCTTTTCTAAATCAATAACCAGGCGCCCCGTTGCTGGCGTCTCTTTTAATTTACTTAGAAGCGCATGCGCCTCACCAACTTCACCAGTTTTAGTACCAATGGACGTTTGGTTTGCAGCTACAACTTCTGCTTTCGCAATATCTGCTTCAAGACGGTTCTGCATTTCTTCTAGTTCTTTCGCTTGCTGCGCCTTCAAAGACACTCGTGTAAACATGGCTCCTGGTGCATAGGCATATTCTGTTAAGCCGCCGGCTCTTTCTATTACCGAGGCTAATGTATCATCTTTATTGATGGCGTAAATACCGGGAAAACGCACTTCGCCTTCTATGGTTACTGTTTTGCTTTCGGCCCAGTTTGGGATGGTTTTGATCTGAAGCACATCTCGAGACTGAAGACTCACATTTAATGAGTCTTCATTGGATAAATTAAGCGTTTTTCGACTTTGAATACGTTCCTGGCTATCAGAGAAATTAGCCCTACTCAGTTCAGCATAAAGCTGAAATGCTTTTTCAGTTAAGCCGCCAGCTGCAATAATTAAATCTTGAACTTGCATACCGTCAACTAAAGGATAAACACTTGGGTAACGTACATTGCCAGAAATAGTCACTTCTTTTGAGGCTTCGAAAAGGTTCGCTTGCGCTCGCAACTCGTTAACTATTGATTCAACTTCATCAGCTCTACTTCCTTCAAGCAGGCCAAAAAATACAACTTCGTCTTGATCATTCAAAACCGGGTCTTTATCTGTATTTGGCGCTGCCAATGCTTCAGCGATACTAAAGGAGACAATACTAAGTGCTCTGTTAGGCTTTGAATAACGCTTAATGAGAGCGTATTGCAAGTCGGGCTTGGCTTTTAAATAACTGACATCGGGCACAACATCACTTATATGAAGATTTTCTTTCCAAGTTATGGTTTCTGGTCTTTCAACATGCCCCGTTATTTTTACCACATTCTCAATTTTAGGAAGAATTTTAGGGAGACGGAGTACATCGCCATCTTTTAATGAGATAGCCGACTCTTGCAGATTGGTTAAATTAACATTTAAAAGAGTACGCTCGCCCTTATAATTAATTCGTTGCAGTGTCGCTAGTTCGGGATAAGCCGAGGACAGCATGCCACCCGCATACCTGACAAGATTTGAGACAAGTTCATCACCTTTCAGCTCATAAAAGGCTGGCCGACGTACCTCGCCTTTGATGCCAACTGTTGACCCTACTGGTGGAATAAAAACCACGTCACCAGATTGAAGCTGTGCATCATTGCTGGTATCACCTTTCAAGAGAAGATCATATAAATCCAAGGTATGAATCAACTTGCCTTGGCGTTTTAACTGAATATTTCTTAAGGAACCTAGCTCAGAGATACCACCACTTAGCACCAAGGCATTGGTCATAGTAGATAAAGGGCTGATCACATAAGAGCCAGGCATATATGCCTCACCCAAAACAAACACCCTTATCGAACGCAATTGCCCCATGGCGACACTGGCATTGACACCAATCATTTTCTGGTCAATCGTAGCGACAATTTTCTTTTTGGCTTCTGAGAAAGTTAAGCCTGCAAGACTAATGGGGCCTAAATTAGGAAGCTGAGCCTGCCCTTCCTGGTCGATCAGTAATTCAAAAAACTGACTCTCTTTACCGTATAAGTTAACTTTTAATGAATCACCTGCTCCGAGCACGTAATCCGAAGACACGGGAATATCATTCACTGGTGTAAACGAAGTAGGGTTACCGGCAAACAAGTCATAACCGAATGATTTTAAGGCTTCTTCCTCAAGCGCTTCAGCATTGGTATTTTCAAGAGCATCAGCATTGGTATTGACTTCAGGCTTTGGCGTTACCTCACGTTTCATAACAGTATCGGTTTGAACAACTACGGGGGCCACTTCTTGCTGACCGGGCGCTGGCATATCCACACCATACTGCTCTGCTATACGGTTCTGTTCCGTTGGGGAAAGGCGCTTAAAGGCTTCAATTTGTGCAGCTGTTGGCTGAATGGCGGCGCTAGTTACACTGACTAAGATGAGAGCTAGCAATACAAAGACACGGGTAAAAAGTTCTTTGTAAATACGTTGCGAGGTCATGTTTCCTGATTCCATTGTTCAGTGGCTTAATTCGAAGGGCGGTAATTTAACACTTATTTAATTGAGCTACTAGCGGCTTGTGGACTTTTGTAATTTTTTAGCTATTATCTCTAATAAATTGAACATACCAAGGCATCGCCTTCTGCAGACCTTCTAGAATTCTATATTCGGGGGCATACCCCAACAAATTAACGGCCTTACTGATATCAGCTTGAGAGTGGCGCACATCGCCTGCACGGAAATCCCGATAGCTAGGTTCAACACTTGCTTGTATGCTATTTTCTTGAAGCGCTGTTTTTATCGAACTAAATAATGTATTTAGTGTTGTTCTATCACCTACCGCTACGTTATAAACTTGGTTTTTAGCACTTTCTTCTGCGGTAGCCGCCAAAATATTCATCTGCACAGTATTTTCAATAAAACAAAAGTCCCGACTAGTTTCACCATCACCATTTATATATACCTCTTCATTCTTAATTAAAGAGGCCGTCCATTTAGGGATCACCGCCGCGTAGGCACCGTCAGGGTCTTGCCGTTTACCAAAGACATTAAAGTAACGTAAACCTATTGATTTAAAACCATATGTCCGCGCAAACACATCTGCATATAATTCATTGACATATTTGGTGACAGCATAAGGTGATAAGGGCTTGCCTATATTTTCTTCTACTTTAGGTAAAGCCGGGTGATCACCATAAGTAGAACTGCTCGCAGCATAAGTAAAGCTTTTCACACCTTCTTCTTTAGATGCTTGTAGCATATTCAGAAAACCAGTGATATTAGCCGCATTGGAAGTAATAGGATCAGCAATTGAGCGCGGTACAGAACCTAAGGCAGCTTGATGCAATACATAATCGACACCTGAGACCGCTTTTTGACATACCTCACTATCTCTAATATCACCTTCGATAAAGGTAAAATTATGCCATTGATCTTTAGAAACTAAGCTCTCTACCTCATCCAAATTACGTTGATGACCGGTAGCAAAATTATCTAATCCCACCACCTTTTGATTTAATAACAAAAGGGTTTCTAGCAGGTTTGAACCTATAAACCCTGCCACACCTGTCACCAACCATGTCTTTGTATTTAATAATAAATCTTGCTTAGCCTGTTCGTAAGATGTCACTTTATGCCCTACTTTATTTTATTTCATGCGACCCTCAAACTGAAGACCATTATACCAATACGTAATGCTAATACGTAAAAATTGCGTTTATCTATAGGTGGTTGTCTAAAGATATATATACCTATAGACGCATATCGACATCATCTTTTGGTAGCAAGTATTTAAGGTCATAAAATATATGCTGCTCTTTACCTAACGCTCTTATTTTTTCAGCACCCATTGCTTTAAATTTATCATGAGCAACAGCAAGAATAATCGCATCGTAGTACCCTTCCAAGGGCTCTTGAGTCAAGTTCAAATCGTACTCTCGCTTCGCACCGTCAGCAGAACACCATGGATCCATGATATCAACATTAACATTATATTCTTTAAGCTCGTTGACAATATCCACCACCTTGGTATTACGCAGGTCTGGACAATTTTCTTTAAACGTAAGTCCCATTATCAATATATTGGCACCGTTAACATGAATACGCTGTTTTAGCATGCTCTTAACTAGCTGAGACACTACATAGCGCCCCATTCCATCATTAATGCGGCGACCCGCCAAAATCATTTCCGGCTGGTAACCCACAGCCTGGGCTTTATGAGTCAAATAATAAGGATCTACACCAATACAGTGCCCGCCAACAAGACCCGGCCGAAAAGGCAAGAAATTCCACTTAGTACCAGCAGCCTCCAAGACTTCCAGCGTATCAATATTTAATTTATTAAAAATAATGGAAAGCTCATTAATCAGAGCAATATTGACATCACGCTGGGTGTTTTCAATCACTTTGGCGGCTTCTGCCACCTTGATAGTACTCGCTTTATGCGTACCCGCGGAGATAATCGAGCAATACAACCCATCCACTATCTCCGCTATCTCTGGGGTCGAGCCCGAGGTCACTTTTAATATGTTGGTTACCCTGTGCTCTTTATCGCCTGGATTAATTCGTTCTGGCGAATAGCCCGCAAAAAAGTCCTTATTAAAAACAAGGCCTGACACTTTTTCTACTACGGGAATACATACATCTTCGGTAGCGCCTGGGTAG
>TARA_R110002072_G_scaffold67163_4_pt1 | contig 47926 bp, 42 predicted proteins | sample TARA_R110002072 | Tara Oceans TARA_R110002072 (sample SAMEA4397118) | marine metagenome | biome: Polar Biome; feature: [SRF] surface water layer (ENVO:00010504); material: water (ENVO:00002006), including particulate matter (ENVO:01000060) such as... | depth 5 m | reverse complement strand
AACACAACACGAACCGGTGTCTCACTCATGTTGGCACGGAGGGGACGTCTTGATCTGATGCGCGACACTCGAAGCGCGAGTCCGAACAGCTTGCGCGGACGGACGCATAGCCACTCGCTAGTGAACGTCGATCTTCCTCAGCGTCTCAAGCACTTCCGCAACACTGTGCCCCGGCCCCTGCACCAAGACTTTCTGGGCGACATGACTCACCCGGACACCTTCCGGCAGGTCCGCTTGAAGCCGAGCCTCGGCATCTGCTGCGGCAATGTATTGCAGCGGCACAACCGTGAGGACCCCGACACCTGAGTATTCGTCACTACTAGTCAGTGTTGTCGCATCGACGTAGGGCACCGCCTTTCCGTCAGCATACAGATCCTTCGGCGGGAGCTGGCTACAACCAGCCAACAGGATGCCAAAGGTCAACAAGAGGGCTGGCACGTGCTTCGTCATGATCGTTGGGACGGCCTTGTGTCGTGGCCATTCCAATTTTTGCACCTTCACATGCTCTTGCAATGCATGCACGACGTGGAAAGAAGAAAACCTCGACCGGATCGATCGACATGGCCAGGCCCGAGCCCAGCCCCGCGATCACTTCGCAGGCAATGCTGTCAACGCGCTAAGCCCGCTGGCCCACCAACAGATGTATGCAAGAAACACTGCTTCGATCAACGCAAGACTGCCCGCAAGAACTGCCACTGCCTTGTCACGCTCGATTCGCATCGTGCGCAATGCATAGACAAGCACCAGCGGCGTGGCGATCGACATGATGCTATGCCCGCTTAGCCACAGAGACTGATCCGAAGACCGTTGCATGATCAGATACCCCAAGGGCGGAACGGCCGTCACAGCCAAAGCGACTCGTGCGCGACACGGTGCAAGCGCAGCGACCACCAACCCGCAGAGGGTCGCCGCCTGGTCCCAAAGCAGTGCCGCATGGTACTGAACTTCTGCCGACTCTGCTCCGCACATTACACAGCTCTCCATTCTACCCAAGATGATGGATGATCCGGTTTCGACGCGAAGCATCGCCGTTGCATCATCTATTGGAACGAAAGACATAGCCCATCGACTCACCTCTTGCTTACCGATTGCCCCGGCCGCGTCGCTGCCAGATCACAACCAGGAGACGCACTCCTACGAGCGTCACAAAGACGAACCCAGCGAGAGGCCACGGCGCGACGGTGACAACAGAGTAGGGAGCATAGAAGACGTAGCCAGAAGCCGTCGGCCAATCGAAACCGAAGTGGCCCCAAGTCAACACGAGCGCGAGGACTGCCAGCACCACTGCCCACAGCAATTCTCGCATCAGTTTGGATCTGTTCATGCAGCCACCTGCCGCCAACGCATTGGCACGATCAGCCATCGTACTGAGCCATCATCTCCTCAAGCTCGCTGTCGGTGAACGTCAACAGCAGCTGCCCCGCTCGCCGAGCCCCTCGCGCCAGGGCAACGACTCCTAATGCGACGCGCAACAGCGAAGCATCCTCTGATGCAGCCAGGTCCTTTAGGGCGAGCGGCACGAGGTCACGCCAAGCCTGCTCGTAGTCATCCACAAGCCAGGAAGGAAGGTCCGCATTGAGACCAACGCCACGGACGAGTTCCACGGATCCGACGAAGGAGTAGGTCTGCCAATCCGGTTCGCCTCGATCTGCGTGTATCTGCACCAGGTGGGGAACCACCACCAGCGATGCAGTGCCAATGTCGTCCTGATGGTAGAGCTCCATCCATAGCTCGTCCCAGGCTGGCTTGGTCTTGCCCGCGCTCAAGTCTGCCAACGCTGGCCGGGGGTCGTACCGATGCTTGTAGCCACCAGTCAACTGCGCCCATCGCTCATCGGAGAATTCCAACATGATCCGGCTCCTGACGTTTTGCTCGATCAGCGGCGATCGCGCAGCGTCATCAGTCTGCGTCGACTGCTAATTGACCCGCTCGACCAGACGATACAAGTTTCCCTTACCCGGCAGTGATGCGACTTTGAATCCGCGACGCTCAAGCACCCGGCGTAGCTTGGGATTCGGGTTGGCGCAGTTGACGGCGTTGACGATCCACTCGATCTCCGTGAATTCCCGAAGCTTGGCGTAGCGTTGGCACAAGACGGTCACCGTCGCAAGGACACCTTCGCCGCCGCCGTCAACGTGCGCCAACTGCACGACCAGCCGATCGCCATCAACACGAACTTCGCCAAGCAACTCCGCCGACCCAGCCGCAAAGACCATCGGCTTGCCGACCAGAACCAAGTCGGTGAGGGCTTCGTCATCCAGGCCAAGGATCTGCTCAGGCGTGAACCCCTCAATCGCTATTCGTGAACTCGCCATGAATGGTTCGGCCAACGTCTTCGAATGATCAGCCGCGATGCGAGGCGTCTTCAGTCTGCATCACCTTGGGCGGCTCTCCATGCTGGCGCTTGCAAAGATTGCGCATCACACCGATGCCCATGAACCATCCACCGAAGAACATCATCGGGCCCATCCGGAAGGGCGTCGGCCATTCATTGGCCAAGAACCCGCCGAGGCCAAACACAATGCCCCACCACACGAGCGCGCCCCGAAAATCACGAATGCTGAGTCCATCTTTCATATCCACAGTGCCTCTGCCGACCGCCGAATAGGGGCCTCTGCCGAGCCTCTGCCGACCACCGAATAGGGGGCGAATACGATTCTGTCCTGACAATGCCGGCACATTCCCGTCGCCCGGTTCGCAGCCTAGCCCCAGTCGCCACGTGCGCAAGTCCCGCAGCTCCCTCTGCCTCACCGGGTGATTTCGCCGGGGCCGCCACCGATGCGCAACAGGTCAAAGCCTGGCACTACCGAGAAGCGCTTTTCAAACACTTTGCGAACGTGGTCGGATACTTCGTCACGGTGACCGGGCTGGATCAATGCGATCGCGCAACCGCCGAAGCCAGCGCCAGTGAGGCGGGCGCCGAGCACGGCGTCACACGCGCGCGCGGCATCGGTGATGACATCGAGTTCTTCGCAGCTGACATCGTAGTCGGTTGCGGTCGAAACGTGGCTCGCATTGAGTTGCGCGCCGAGGGCGGCGTAGTCATGGGCGCGCAGAGCGGCTGCTCCGGCGGCAATGCGACCCATTTCGGTGACGACGTGGCGGGCGCGGCGGTAGAGCACCGGGTCCATCGTCGACTGACATGATTCGAGTTCGGCCAAAGAGAATGCCGCCAGGTTTGGCAGTTCGCGCACATTCTTGCGGAGGAACTCGCGCGCGGCGGCACATTCGGCAACACGCTGGTTGAAGCCACTGGCGGCGAGCTTGCGCGGTTTCTTGGTGTTCATCACGAGCACCTCGCACGCATCCGGGTCAAACGGAACGTGCTCCCAGCGCGGACCTTGGCAATGCATCCACAGCACGTGGCCCGGACGGCCAAGTGCCGATGCGTATTGATCCATGATGCCGCAACGCACCCCGACAAACTCATTCTCGGCGCGGTGTGCCATGCTCGCGATCTGTTCGCGGCTGAGGCCGACGTTGTGGATCTCGTTGAGCGCCATGGCAGTGACAACTTCGATCGCGGCTGATGACGACAGACCGGACGCAATCGGCAGGTTGCCGGCGAACACCGCGTCGAAGCCTTGGCTCAGTCCGTGATCCCGCTGAAAACTCCGGAAGATCCCTAGCGGGTAGCCGCCCCATGCCCAGTCGGGCTTGGCGACATCGCCGACGTCGTCGACTGAAACTTCGACCTCGAGCTGCTGGTCGATGCTGCGCAAGCCAATGCGGCCGTCGTCGCGCAGCCTGACGCCAGCGTAGATACCGCGATCGACCGCCATGGGCATGACGTCGCCACCGCTGTAATCGAGGTGCGCACCGACCAGGTTGATGCGACCCGGGGCGAAGAAGTAGCGCACGCCACTCGCATCCGAACCGTTGTCAGCAGAACCATAGTCAGCAGAACCGTTCTCGTGGTCCGCACAGAATCGGGCGTCGATGGCATCGAGCAATCGGGTGCGTTCTGGCGCGGTCACAGTCATCATCGAACTCTCATGGCGCCCCTGGCGCAAGCAACGTTGGCGAGCGCGAAGCATCGGCATCGCCAGCGACGCGGTTAAGTTGATGCCTGTGACATCCCCCACTCTGTCTCAGAATGCAGCACCGGTCACTTGCCCGAACTGCGAATCATCGGTCGCAGAGGGAAGGTTCTGCTCCGAATGCGGGCAGCGACAGATCTTGATGCCGCTGCGGTTTCGCGAAATTGTGGCGGCTACGTGGAGCAGCCTGTCCTCGCTCGACGGCCCCGTGCTGGGCACCATACGCGGGCTCCTGACCGGGCCAGGCCACGTTGCCAGGGCGTGGATCGACGGCAGACGCACCCGCTACTTGCACCCAGTCAAGTTCTTGTTCGTCGTCAGCCTGATCATCGCGCTCAGCTACGAACCGCTGCTGGCAGCACGGCGGGCGATGCAGGTTACGGGAGCCGCGATCTACACCGTCGGCCTCGAAGCGTATTCGCCGATGTTCAGCTTATTCGGCCTGGTTCTGCCGGTGGTGCTTGCCCTGGGGATCACCGCGATTGGCCGCCCTTTCCGACTGAGACTGCCTTGGCTTGATTGGTATGTGCTGGGTGCCTATGCCACCGGCATGGGCGCGCTGCTGCAATCGACGTTCAAACTGGTCGCATTGCCGCTACCCCCCAGCTGGGGCGGCTGGCTGGCAACGGCCGAGTTTGCCTTGCCACTCGCGCTGCTGGTCTGGGGTTCTTACCACATGGTGGCGCCCAACCGCCGCTGGCAAGCCGTTTTGGTCACGTTGCTAACCCCAACGCTAGCTTGGCTTGTGATCGTGGCAATCGAGACGTAGTCCACAGACGGGACCTGAACGCTCAAGCCTACGAGGTATGCTGTCGAGCGCACTCCTAGGTGTGACGTCCGTACGCTCGCCTGCTATTGCCGATTGATGCTCATGCTGACCCGCAACCTTTCCATCGCCTGCCTCGCCCTCGGCCTCTCGCTGTCGGCATCCGCCCAAGAAACGGCTGCCCCCAAGAACCCGGTCCCGGCCAAGGCTGCAGCTCCAGACAAGAGCATGCAGCTGGCGACGGACCAGGGACCGCACTTCGTCGTGCGGCGCTACCCGCAGGACAAGGACAAGGCGATCGCGGTTGTCGGCCAAAAGACGCTGACGCTCGGCGACCTCATCAACCATATCGATGCGCGGCATTACCCGGGCTTCAAGAAGTTGATGACGACCGAACCGTCGTTCCAGCGCTACCTGCAATCGGATTTGATCGCACCTTGGGTTCGCCAGTTCGCCGACATGGAAGCGCTGCGGCAGGGCCTCGACGGCGTCACGATCGACCCCGTCGATCTCGAGAAGTCCCAAGCGGCTTCGCTGAAGGCGAGCTTCGAAAGCTACCTTGGCCGGGTGATTGAGGACCGGCGCCTGCGAGGCCGACCGGAGCCGTCGCAAGCGCGCGTCAACAGCATGCTCGCCGAGTTCCAACTCCGGCGCGGCATGAGTGCCGAGCTGCAAGGCATGCTCGACTTGATCGAGCCCCAAGACTACACGCGCAAACAACTGCGCGACTTCTTCAACGCCAACCCGCGCTTCATGGGTGGCCAGGTCACGATCCAACACCTGCTGATTCAGCATCGCGATGGCGGCACCGGCATCCTGCTCAAGGACGACGGCATTGCGCGCGCCAACGCACGCATTGCAGAGGTCAAGGCGCGCCTGCGCCCCGATGGCTCAAACTTCGGAGACCTGGTGCGCCAGTTCTCCGACGACACGCGCACGGCCAAGAACGATGGCGAACTGCCGGGCGTGCACCGATTCGATGACCGCTTGCCGGCGACGCTATGTCGCGCCGCGTGGTCGCTGCAGGATGGCCAGTGCATGCCCGACGTCATCGAGACGCAATACGGCTACCACTTCATCCGCCGACTGTCGTTCAACCAGCCGATCTTCATCCTGTTTACTGACGACGCAATCCCATCGATCCGCATCGTCATGCGACGCGCGATGCAAGAACGACTGCTGCTCGGCGCGCGTGAGAAGGCAGGACTGCGGCTGTTGCTGTAGGCCGTTGGCTTCGGGCTCCTTGCACATGGGATCCGGCCTTCTGGGGTTTGGGATCCTGGGGTTTGGGATCCTGGGGCTTGGCCTTCTGGGGTTTGGGATCCTGGGGCTTGGCCTTCTGGGGTTTGGGCGTCTGGAGTTGGCACGTCGATCGAGGTTCGGCGCCGATGGGCGTTCGCCTGCTACTGGCTAGCGGCCCTCTGCCACGTCCACCACAGCAAGGCCCAGAACGGATTGATCACAGTCCAGGCGATCGCATAACGGCGGAACGGCTGCTTGCTGGTCTTGTGCCGAAACCACGACATGGCCAGCCATGCGCCAAGCCACCCGGTCGCAAACATCATCCACAGCAAGGTTCGCTCGGGAACCCGGCGCCCCGGCCGCTTGCTGCGCATCTTGTCCCAACCAAAGACGGCGAGGGTCAGGACATTCCATATCAGGACGAGGCTCCATAACAGTTCCGGCATGGGCGGCATCTTAGCCAGCGGATAGGCTCGCTGTCCGCATGGCAGTGACTCCAAACGATATCGAGCAGGCACACGAAGCGATTCGTGACCACGTTCTGCGCACCCCGACCATTTCGGCGCCGCGATTAGGCGAACCGATCAACGTGCGGTTGTGGCTCAAACTCGAGAATCTGCAATACACCGGTTCGTTCAAGGATCGAGGTAGCTGCCACAAGCTGCAGATGATCGCCGCGGCGAATCCGGCGCCCACTGGGGTCATCGCCGCATCGGCTGGCAACCATGCCCAAGGAGTTGCCTACCACGCCGGCCGCCTGGGCTTGCCAGCGACGATTGTCATGCCGATGACGACGCCGTTCGCCAAGGTCGAACGCACCGAAGGCCACGGCGCCAACGTCTTGCTTTGGGGCGAGTCTGTGGCGGAGTGCGCCGAGCATGCAAAGCAATTGGCGGACGAGCAAGGCCTGGTGTTTGTGCACCCCTACAACGACGAGCACATCGTCGCCGGCCAAGGCACGACGGCCCGAGAGATGCTCGAAGACGCGCCGCACCTCGACACGTTGGTCATCCCGATCGGCGGCGGCGGCCTGTGCGCCGGCATGGCGCTGTGGGCCAAACACGTCAACCCGAGCATTCGCATTCTCGGCGTGCAAACCGAGGGCTGCCCATCGATGCGTGCGGCGCTGCGCGGCGAGCCAACTCCGAAGTTCAACACCCACACGTTGGCCGATGGCATCGCGGTCAAGGCGCCGGGCCCGATCCCGATGGAGATCCTCAAGGAACACCTCGAAGACGTGCTGCTGGTCCGTGAGTCCGACATCGAAAACGCTGTGCAGATGCTCGCCGCACAACAAAAGATCGTCGCCGAAGGCGCCGGCGCCGCTGGCTTTGCGGCCGTGCTACGCCATCCCGAGATGTTCGAGAACCGCGACGTCGGCCTCGTGATCTGTGGTGGCAACATCGACCGCCGCATGCTCTCGACGGTGCTCCTGCGCGGCCTCAAGCGCGACGGCAAGATCGCCAAACTGCACATTCACATCCACGACGTCCCGGGCGTTCTCTCACGAGTCACCCAAATGATTGGCGCCGCCGGCGCCGACGTCATCGACATCGAACACCAGCGCCTGTTCAACAATCTGGCCCCACGCGAAGCCGAACTGCACGTCGTCATGGAGACGAAAGGTGCGCAACACGTCGAACACATCCTGGCACAACTACGAGAAGCAGGGTTCCCGGCGGAGACGGTTTGACGGCCGGCACAGCTCAGTCTTCGAGCAGGGCCAGGCGAACGGTTTGCAGGCCGATCGGGGTAGTCGCGCAGAGGTCCATCAACGATTGGATGTGGCGCCACTCGGTTCGCTTGGCGGCTCGGATCAGAACGGGGGCGAAGATGTATTGCTCGGCTGTGGTCGGGTCGGGGTGCGCGATGATGTGGCCCTGGGCGATGGCCACGGTTCGCAGTTCTTGGAGGGCGCGGCTTAGCACGTCGAAGTCTTCGCTTGATGGGTCGTAGATTACCCGGTCGCCATACCAGTGCCGGCCGTCGCGGTGGATGTGCAGCTCTAGCCAGATGCCATCGTGGCTGCGGGCGGGGCGAGAGACGTAGATTGGTAGCTGGCGGGGATTGGCCAGTGACGAACCGCAGGCAGCTAGCCACATGATGCCGAGGAGCGAGACTCGCCGCTTCCTTTCGACAGCGGCTTGTCTCTGAGCCGCGTGGCGGCAACCTGTTGTGGTGAGCGACGGCAATGACACCTGGAGCGAAGAGACTGCACGCTACCAGAACGCGCTGCCCCGAGAACAACGCAAGCGCGATGGCGTGTGGTGGACGCCGCTCGAACTGGCGCTGCCGACGGCGCGACGCACGCTGGCCCCGTTGCTCGATGGGGGCGGCAGGGCGCTGCGCATCTGCGATCCAGCGGTGGGTGGCGGGTCGTTCTTGCTGGCGGCGGCGACGGCGGCACAGGAAGGCGAGACGCGGACTGCGTCGTTTCATGGCGTCGATCTGGATGAGCAGGCGACGCGGCTCGCGCGCAACGCGTTGCTCGCTGCCGGCGAACGCGACGTGTCGATGCGGGTCGGCGATGGGCTGACGGATCTCCAACCGGAATCGTTCGATTGTGTGCTGACCAACCCGCCTTGGGAAACCTTGCAAGACAGCGACAACGCGAAGGCGCGCGTCGCCGAACTGCGGCCGCACTTTCATCATCAAGGCAAAGGCAAGCTCTACACCTACCGACTGTTCGTCGAGCGCGCGGTGCAGCTGCTGCGACCTGGTGGCCGACTCGGATTGATCGTGCCGGCAAGCCTGTGGTTTGACCGCGATGCCGAACCGCTGCGCCGCCTGCTGCTGGATCAATGCGAGTGGCAGTGGCTGTTCGGCTTCGAGAATCGCGAACGCATCTTCGCGATCGACAGCCGCTATCGGTTTGGCGCGATCGTTGCGACCAAGGGCGGTAGGACCACGCAGGTCCAGGTTGCATTCGGGCGCAACCGCATCGACGAGTGGGCAACGACGCATCCCGAGCACGTCGTGTATCGCCGCGAAGAGCTACTACGGCTCAGTCCGCACGCGCGCACGTTCGTCGAGGTCGATACGCGACGTGACCTGGACATCCTGACTCGCATGCATGCACGCGGCCGGCCACTGCTTGGCGAGCAGGGCGCGTTTACGTGGCGACAGGGTGACTTCAACATGACCTCCCATCGCGACCGGTTCGTCGTTCGCGAAGACGCCGAGCGCGACGGCTACCGTCAGGATGGGCGTGGGGTTTGGCACCGGACCGGCCAGCCTGACCTGCTGGCGCTGCGACAGGGCGCGATGGTCTACGACCTGCAGGCCAACTCGGGTGCGCACGATCGCGGCGCCGGCCACAAGACGCGATGGCGCACGCCGAACACCACGGACGAACTGCGACCGCTGTACCTTGTCGACGCAGCATCGTGGCGGGATGGGGCGAGCAAGCGCGGCGCGGCACGCATCGGGTTGCGCGCGCTGTCCAATGCCACCAACGAACGCACGGCGATCGCGTGCCTGCTTCCCGACGTGCCGTGCGGCAACTCGCTCGGCGTGCTGACCCCGCGCGATCCGTCGGTGCTACCGCTGAGGCAACTGGCGGCCGGCACCGCCATGCTGGCTTCGCTGCCGTTTGACTGGGCGTTGCGGATGCGACTCGCCGGCACCAACCTGAATCGTTTCGTATTGACCGACTGCATGCTGCCCAACGTCGACGACGCGGTGACCACGCGACTGGCTCAGCTGGCCCTGCAGATGTGCGCGACCACCGCATGGACCGACGAATTGTGGCAGCTCGCCCAGCGCGAAGGCTGGAGCGAACGGCGCGAGCCTGCGGTCGAGGCTGAGCAGCGGCGCGCACTCGCGACTGAAATCGACGTCGCGGTCGGCGCAGCGTTTGGCCTGACGCACGAAGACATCGCTTGGATGACGCGCGGCGAGCCGTTCATCAAAGGCTTCTGGCGGATCGAACGTTCCCTACCCGAAGCGCAGCGGCGGCCCAACCGATGGCTGGCCGCTTCGCTGGCTACCGCTACAGATACGTAAACGTCCCGACGTCCTGGCAGCCGTTGGCGTTGGTCACGATCACCGCCGCAGGCCCCACGACACCGGGCGGTGTCGATCCGACGATCGCCGTCGGCGTTTGCGTGACGACGATCATCGGAGCACCTCCGATCGTGACGGTGGCTCCCAGCATGTTCGACCCGAGCACGAAGAACGTACTGCCGCCGGTTGCCGGCCCCATGCTGATCGGGAAACTGCTGATGACCGGCGTCGAGTTGATGCCCGCCGAGACCAACGCGCCGCCGGGGTTGGCAATCTCGAACTGCGAATCGCAGGCGACGCCCGGCGGCATCGCAAACTGGATCTGCGTCGAGGACTGCACCGTCAACGGCACGAACGTCGCACCGACGCGGCCAACCATACCGGAGAAGAAGTTGCTGCCGGCAACGGTCACCGTCTGTAGCGGAGTCGGCGAGGGTGGCGTGATCGAAGTGATCACCGGCACCGGCAACGGGCGAAGGCGCAAGTAGACGGCGTTGGTCGCGGCAAGCTTCGCCTGCGGGTTCACCATCATCACACCTTGCAGCGACGCATCGAACAGGAGCGGCAAGCCGGGAATCGTCAAACTCCACGGCACTGGACTAGCGGAGATCAGGCCGCCCAGGCCAAACGAGTTGGCGAGCAACACATTCGGCGCTCCGGGAGCCAGTAGCGATGGCGTGAAGCACATCGAACCACCGACCGCACCGATCGGCAGAGCACTGCCAGGCAACGGTTGGCCGTTGTTGATCCACAAGGCGAACATGCCCACCGGGAAGGTCGTCGGCACGCCTACCGGCGGATCGAGCGTCAGTGTAAACGGCTGCGAGTAGCCCACCTCGACCACGCGGTCCATGCCCTCTGTGCCATTGACCTTCAACGCCGGCAGCGCACCACCTTGGCCATCGGGAATGGCACCGGTGCCGCACGCGCCAAACAAATCAGTGACCGACACCATCGGGCGCGGCCACAAGGCGACACGACCAAACGCATCGGTCGCAGCGATGTCGAGCACAGCAACCCCGGATTCGAGGTTGCCCTGCATCGTGAAGGTGTAGGTGCCGTTGGCTTGCGCCACCGCCGGACTGAACGTGACGTTGGGCACAGTCGAGTTCGGCGCGAGGCCGACCGTCAATGGCAACGCATTGCCGACCGGCGTGCCTTGGGCGTCGCGCAGTTCGACGGTCGCGGTCACCATGTCGACGCCGTTCGCGCGCATCGTGGTTGCGCTCAGCGTCACCACCGATTCGTAGTGGTCAGGACGACCGATTTGATTGGCCTTCCAGGCATTGAACATCGTCTGCAGCTGCAACACCGGATCCTGCGCGGCGGCGGACTGGTTCGCAACGTTGAGGTCGAGCCAGTAGTCACCGGCTCCACACCCGAGGCCACCGCTGCACGGCGCATCGGCGTCACTCGGACGGCTGACGATCATCAAGCCAATGTGCGAGGACTTCGTGAAGTTCGCCGGCGGCGAACCACAAGCAGTCGGGCTGCCGGTCGCGCACGAGCAACGACCGTCACCACCCATCAAACGTGCGGCTTCCATCGCCGCCATCAACTTGTCTGGCAGGCCGCCGGGCGTTGTCAGCACCGCTTGCTCCGCTGCGTTGACGACGGGTTGGCCAGTCAGCACGTTGCCTTGGATCGCGTAGCGGAAGTTGCCGACCTGGCCAACAACGCCACCTGCCCATGCACCTGCACCCGTACCGGTAAACGTCTCTTCGCCGCCCGTCAAACTGACGATGCCGTATTGACGCGTTTGGTGACCTGGATCGGTTGCCGCAAGACTCGCCAGGATCTGCGACGCCGACTCGCCAGTCAGGAAACCGTCGCGAATCAACTGACGCAACGACAACGGTCCGACGAACGACTGCGCAGCGGCTGCTCCGTGACCCGGCACGATCACGACGGTGTTCGGTCGCAGGTCAAAGCCGGTAAGGCAAGTCGCGATGCCGACCGCGACTTCGCCAGTGAGAAGATTGACGATCACGATCGACCAAGTGGCGGAAGCTGGTGCGGCGAACAACAGCAGCCCGACGAAAAACGTCAACACGGCGCGGATAGAAGGCATGGCCAACCATTGTGGACAGTGCTTCACGCACGTCCACCCCTTCTCCGCTCGAACCGCGGGCTACTTCTTCTTGTTCTCGCGCTCGCGCGCCGCCAATTCCGCTTCGACGTCGATGTCCCACTCGACCTTCTCACCGTCGCGAATCGTGCGCGTGATGCGAACTTCCGGTTGGCCGTCCTCACGCAGCACCGCGGTGTAAGTATCCGGTGGCACGCTGCCAAACTCATACCAGCCCGAGTCTTCGACGTTGTCGCGACTACTCATCAAACGCTTCATGACCTGGAAGGTCGAGACGCGGCTGACGATCGATTTGCCGCGGCCGTCGAGCAGCGAGATGTTACCGAACGGGATCTGCTCCTTGCTGACGTTGGTCGCGCGCAAACGCAACGTGGCACCGGTCACGACATGCAACGTCACTTCAGTTGGCAGGTCTTCTTGCACCGCGACGTCGTCGAGCTTGCCAGCCTTCAGCGCTTCGCTTTCGACACGCAACGAGTAGTTGCCCGGCGTCAAGCCAGGGATTTCGAAGCGGCCGTCTTCGCCAGTCCGAACCGGTTGTTGCGAACCGAGCAAGTCAAGCAACGGGTTGCCCTTCTTGCGGCGCTGGCTCTTCTCTTCGGCCGCGAATGCAATCTCCGCATTCGCCACCGGCATATTGGAACCATCGAGCACGATGCCGGTGATCTTGCCGGCGAGCGGCACCTGAATGACGACGTCGCTCATCGCGCTGACACCATCGATGATCACGTCTTCGAGGCTCGCTTCGCCATACTGGGGTTGATCCGGATCGCGGCGATTGCCACGGCCACGCCCGCCCATGCGACTGCCAGCCGTCAAGCGATACGTGCCCGCCGCAACGGACTTCATCGTGAACTCACCTTCGTCGTTGGTGCGCGCCTGGCTGAGGCCGTTCGCGGCGATCATGCCAATCAAGCCATCAGATCCGGACAAGCCGCTGTCGTCGCTACCGAGCGTGACGCGCACGCCCTTGACCGGGTTGCCACGCGTATCGATGACCTTGCCGGTGATCGTGCTCGTCGGCAAGGTGATGTCGAACGCATACTCAGAGACGTCCTCGGGTACCTCGACTTCGAACGTCGTCTGCACCGGCTGACCTTGGAAGCGGGTCACCTGCATCACGTAGTCACCCGGTTTGATGCCGACCAACTCGTAGCGACCTTCCATGTTGGCCGCGTTGGCGCGAACCCCCATGCCAAGCAGGCCCTGGCGATCGCTGCCCATCACCGTGATCAAGGCCCGCGGCACCGGCACGCCGTTCTCGCGAACGGTGCCAAAGATGCGCACGCCATCCTCGCCTTCATCGTGCACGTCGAGTCGCGCAACCTTGCCGCGACGAACGGTCACCGTCTTGAGCCGCATATTGCTCATCAGCTCAAGGCCGATGTTGTCGGCACGTTCATCCATGCGCGACTTGAACACGACGTATTGGCCGGGCGGCAGACCTTCGATCTTGTAATAGCCGTTCTTGTCGGTTGTACCGCTGCGCATCGAGCCCGCTTGCAAGCTCAGCGCAACCATGAACGCGTCCGTCAACGGTCGCATCGCCAAGCCCGTTACCGCACCTTCGATGGCACCACCGGCGTCGATTGCAATTTCGACCATCGGCGTCGCTACTCCTGCCACGACGATGACGTTCTTGGTCGACGACTTCGCCATGTCTGGGTGGCGCGCCGTGAAGCGATATTCGCCCGGCTCGAGCGCGGCCACCGTGAACTCGCCCGAACTGTTGCTCATGGCGCTGCGACGACTGGTCGACATCGCCAGGAAGTCGAAGTCCTCCGGATCGATCGAGAAGTTCAGCGACATGCGGCGGCTGCCGCCATCGTCATCCTCGTCCTTCTTCCGGTAGGCGGTGACCTGTGCATCGCTGACCGGAACGCCAGCTTCGTCGACGACTCGGCCAGAGACCGGTTCGCCACCAACCATCTCGAACACGAGTTCTTCGCTGCGTTCTGCCGGCCCGAGGTCGAACGTCTGGTTTTCGGGCTCGAGGTAGCCTTCGGCGCGAACTCGAATACGCACCCGACCCGGCGGGATCCCGGTCAATTCGAACGTGCCGTCGGTCGATTGGATCTCGCGCCAATTGCCGTCCATGCCACGGCCACCCATGGTTTGGCCTTCGGGTAGCTGACGAGTGCGCTTGCCGCGGCGGCGAGCCCACGGCGGGCCACCCCCCTCGTTGCGACCGCGCCCGCGACCCCAGCGGCGTTGCTCGCCCCCCGAACTCGCATCGACGGCGATCACGTTGCCGTCCTTGTCCTTAGGGATCTCACTCGTGCGCGCTTCGACGCGGAAGCGCTTGACGGCCTCTTCGCCCGCCATCACCTTGCCGCGAATCGTCACGCCGCGCTGCACCTTGACGACGATGTCCTTGTCGTCAAGCGTGTAGCCAGACGCGATTGCCGTGGTGTAGCCGGGCTTGCTCGCCTGGATCACGATCTGGTCGCCGGTCATGCCCTTGACCACGAATTGGCCCGAGGCATCCGTCGTCGTCTCGACCCGGCGAACCTTCAGCATCATCTTCATGAACTGCGGATCGTTCGGACGCTCGAATGGCCGCATCTCGACGACAGCACCGGCGACGGGTTGGTCCTGGTCGTCGACGACCATGCCGGCGACCGCAGTGCCTTCGCCGAGTTCGAGCAGCAGGTCGTCGTAAACTCCGCCATCGACGACGGCGAGTTCGACAATGTTGCTCGGCGCCACATCCGTTGCCGCCGCCACCACGGCGACGCGCCCGGCACCGACGTGTTCTAGTTCGAAGTAGCCGTCCTCATTGCTGACAATCGGTTCCGCGCGGCCATCGGCCGAGAACAACACGCGGCTGATGTCGAGGTAGATCATCGCGATGCTGGCACCCGGCATCGGCTCGCCAGCCGGATCGAGAACCCGACCACGGATCCGCGCCCCAAGATGACCTTGAATCGTCAGCGTCGTGACTTGACCAGCGTGGATGCCGACACCGTGCACTTCTTCGAGTGCAATCGAGGGCGCCGTCGCCGACACCGTGTAGCCAGCGCCATCGGGCACGCCGGGAATGTCGAAGCGACCATTCTCATCGGCGACCGTGTCGAGCCAGCGGTACTGACGATCGGTCAACTGACCGAGGAATGCGTTGAGGCCGGGTCGCACACTGACGTTGGCTCCAGGTGCCGGCGAGCCGTCAGAACCGAGCACGATGCCACGCAAACGACCACCAGACGAAGCGCGCAGTTCGATGCCTTCCTTGATCTGGCCCTCGGCGAGGCGCGGCGAAGCCGGCGTGCGCACAAACCAACCATCGCTGACTCCGTCGAGGAACAAACGACCTGGCGGCAAGCCGGTCAGTTCGAACGTGCCATCCGGGTTACTCACCGTGCGGCCGAGTTCGCGGCGCGGCGCGCGGGTGTCGACAAACATGCCTTGTTGGAACAAGCCGCGGAAGCGATCGACCAGCGGCGCCAACGACGGCTGATCCTTGATCGCGACGACTTCGACTCCACCGAGCGGCTGGCCGGTTTTTGCATCGACGACGATGCCGCGCACGCCCGTGAGCGAGCGACCACTTTCGACGTCGTCGCGAATCGGACCGGCGTTCGCGCCATCGGCACCGGCAGAGGCCGCGACCAGATCCCCCTTGGCAGCATCCGCGTTGGGGTTCTGCGTGGTGTCGGTCGGACCGGTGGGAAGCGTGACATCGTCGGCTCCGCCAAATCCGAAGATGGCGAAGAGCACGACGGCGAGGACGAGCACGGCAAGGCCTGCCGTGACTGCTGCTCGGTTTTGCATGGTGGAAGGGGGTTCCCGCCAGGGCAAGCGGGGAGGTGGCACGAGTAGCCGGGCAGGGCCGAACCCTGTCAGGCGTTTTGCACCGCCACCGTATCGCGCTTACCGATCTTCCGGCGTAATTGGTAGTTCGATCGCGAACTGGGTCTCGCCTGGCTTCGTCGCAACCAAGCGAATCGAGCCACCGTGGGCCTCGATCAGGCGCCGACAGATGGCGAGGCCCAATCCTGTGCCGGACGATTTGGTCGTGAAGTACGGGTCGAACAGCTTGTCGCGCACATCTGAGGGCACCCCGGGTCCATCGTCGGTAATGGTCACCTCGACGCAGTCGCCTACGACTCGCGATGCCATGCGCACGTGAACTGGACCCGTGGTCGCTTCGATTGCGTTCTGCACCAAGTTGACGAACACGCGCGCCATCGAGCCTTGGTCCAACGCAATCCGCGCGTCGCCGGCATCGCCAGCGAACGAGAGCGTCAACGAGCGGTCTTCAAACAAGCGCGCGGTTTGATCCCGCAACTCATCCAACCAGCCATCCGCGAGCACGACGCTCTGCTGCGCCGGAGCAATGCCGGCGAACGAACGGAAGTCGCTCGCGATGCGATCGAGTGCCGCGGTCTGCTCCAACACTGTGCGCGCCAGACGATCGGCAACCTGCTCGGCGCGTGGATCGTTGTCGCCGCGCGCACGCTGCAGCAACTGCGCCGTCATCCGCATCGGCTGCAGCGGGTTCTTGACCTCGTGCGCCACCTGCCGCGCCATCTCCGCCCACGCCTGATCGCGCTCGGCGTGCGCCAATCGTTCGCGGCCAGCGGCGAGGTCGTGCGACATTTGGTTGAACGCGGATGCCAGCTCGCCCAACTCAGGACCACCACCAGCAAGAACCTTGACGTCCAGATCGCCCAGGGCCACCCGACGCGCCGCACTGACCAACGCCTTGACCGGCGCCGTGATTGCGCGCGACGCCATCAACGACCACACCACCAACACGACAATCAGAACCAGGATGGCCAGCAACAACACGCGCTCAAACGCGTTGCTGGCCGCAAACAACTCTGCCTCTGGCACGGCCACACCGATCACGAAGGCGCGTTCTTGATCGCCGCCGCCCGGCGCATACCCAATGCGCCACATGCAGCCGTCGCGGCCGAGCGACGCGCACCGGCCTTGGTCGCGAGCTGCAGCGAGGCGAACAGCCAACTCCGGCGGATCGAGTTCGAGGCCGTAGAAACTGCGATCGGTATGCGCCTGGACCGAGCCGTTGCGGCCGACCAAGAACACCTCGGCAGAAGGCAACCGCGCTTCCGTAACGAGCACCTCCTTGGCCGCATCGATCACGCTCTGCACTTCGGACCATCGCAACAACGCGAACAGCACGCCGGACTTGCCATCACTCGTCGGCACATCCATCGCAATCCCGAGGTGGTAGCTGCTCGGATCCATCGAACGGAAGTCGACCCCGCGGTGCAAATACCCCGAGCGGTGCCATGGCACGAAGTGCATGCCGCGATCCGCTTGGGCACTGACAAACCAAGACGCGTCGGCGACGTTATCCGGGATCAGGGTCGCGCGGGTTTCGTGTTTGCTCGGGTCGAGGCGATGACCGTCCTGCCAGAAGACCACCTCGCCATCAGCATCCGCCAGGATCACCAAGTCCAAGAAGTTACTGAGGAGGTCCGGCACCAACTGCACCCGTGCCTCAAACGCCGTCAGGTCGTCGGGCTCGTCGAGCGCTTCACGCGACATCTCGCGAATCATCGCGCACGCCTGGTCGGTGCGTTCCAGCCGCGTCTCGATCTTCTGCGCGTAGTCAGCTGCCAACTGCGGCAAGAACACGCGCACGACCTGCTCGTCGATCTGCTCCCGCATGCCGCGCAGCGAGAACCACCCGTACAGCAGCAGCGGCAACACAGCCGACACCACGAGGGTGATCAGAAACCGGCTGGCCAGCGAGAGAGCGTGCACCAACCGATTATGCCGCCATGGACGGAGCCTGCTAGAGGTGTGGCCGGAAAGCAGTTGCATCGCGTGTGGATGGAATCGCCGTGCGTGGGGGTGCGCGAGAACGCAGGCGAATTGGTAGATTCGGCGAGGCTCTCGTGGGCCGCCAAGTGCCGCGAGACCGCGGCACGCGTTGTGCGCGGCTCTTCGGCCGGACCTCTAGAGATCCGTCAAGTAGCGGACTGTTAACTACCGCCGCCTGAGGCTGCGGCCGCCTTCTCGGCAATCATCTTGCGCAGCCGCGCGATGTGTTCTTCGCCGTTGCGCCACTCCGCGTAGAAACGCTCGGCAGTCACGAAATGATCGAGCGCTTCTTCGAGCTTGCCCTCGGCTTCGGCCTGCTCGGCAGCAGCCCATTCGGTCTTGGCACTTTGTACGTCGATCGTCAAACCGACAATGCGCGCCTCTTCATCCTCAAGCCCCTTCGGCCAGTTCTTGGCCAATGCCATGTAAGCCGCCAGGGCTTCCGCCTTCTTGCCCATGACCTCGAGGTCGCGAGCTGCCTGGTAGTCCTTCTTGCCGTGCATCTTGCGGGACTGCATCATCAGGTCGTTGATCTCGGCGCGCGACAACGTCGAAACTTCGTGGGCTTCTTGCAGCAACTCGTCGGCAGTCTCGAACTCGTCGTTGCGCATCGCAATCTGCGCCTGTTCGAGCAGACCGAGCGCCATCAGCTCCTTCTTCATCTTGCCGATCGCTTCGGATGCCGCGAGCAACTCCGGATCGAGCTGCAATGCCGAACGATAGAGCATCAGCGCCGCACCAAACTGATTGTCGCGTTCGCAGTCTTGGGCTTCCTTCAGCTTGAGCAGGGCGCTCTCCCGCTTGGCGTTCTTGGCCAACCGCTCGGCGCTGTTGCGCTGCTCGTCGGTCGGATCCGGCGTGTTGTGGATGACGGACGCCGCGTGCCAGGCGACTTCAATGTGGCGGAAGTCAGGGTATTTGCGCCACGCCTGCAGCATCTGCTGTTGCGCGCGAGCACTCATGCGCGCCAGCACCACGGCTACGCCGTCGATGCCTTCTTGCGCCAGCTTGAAGCCTGGCACCAGCTTTTGCGCCCGCAAGTAGTTCTCCATGGCGCCGGTGAAGTCCTTGCGGTTGAGCATCTCGTTGGCGAGCTGAACGATGCGCTTGGCCTTCTTCTCGGTCGCCGCCAATCGCAGCGGCGGCGTGCCCGGATAGTCCGGATCGAGCGCGTGCAACTTGTCGAGCACGTCCAACGCATCATCTTCGCGCTCGGCAAAGATCAGCGCTTGGGCGCGATCGCGCAGGTACTCGAGCCTCAGTTTGGCGTGCTGCTCGGCGAGAGCCGGATCGACCTCACCCTCGAGCAGCTGGCGGTTGAACTCGATAGAGACTTCTTCGTAGGCGTGCCGGTAGTCGCCCAGGCTGGCCAGCTTCTCGCTGCGCTCGATCACCGAACTGGTGCTGCAGCCGGTAAGGAGCAGAAGACCTATGACGGAAAGGGCCGTTGGGATGGATCGCACGAAAATCATGTCTGGACAGCGGATTGGTCAACCAGGCTCGGACCGGCCACAATGGCCGGGTGACTGAGACCGGCGGAACGCCCGCCATCTTCCCGACGATCCCCCCGATGTCCACAGCTTCACCGATCGGCTTCGGCCTTCAGGACTATGTTCGCTCGATTGAGCAGGTGCTCGACAAGCGCCCGGCCAACAAAATCATCATCCGAGAGGTATCCAAGGCTACCAAAGAGCTTTGCAGCGATGACCGCTGGCTCGAAGAGCGCTACCGGATCGGCGAATCCGACCGCTACACCCGGCATTTGCTCCACAAGGACCCCAAGAACCGCTTCATCATCCTGTCCCTGGTCTGGCAGCCCGGCCAAATCACGCCGATCCACGACCACGCCTGCTGGGGTGTCATGGGCATCGTCGACAACACCCTCGAGGAAATTTGCTACGACCGCCTCGACGACGGCTCGCGGCCCGATTTCTGCGAACTGGAGCAGTCCCGCGGCACCGATGTCGGCAAGGGCGGGGTCGCCTACCTGCTGCCGCCGTTCGAAGAGATCCATCGCATTGGCAACACCAGCAACAAGCCGACGATCTCGCTGCACGTCTACGGGCGCGATCTGGACGAGATCAACGTATTCGACCAGGCCACCGGCAAGGTCAGCGCGATGCGGATCAAATACTACTCGCCGGACATCGGCGACGAGCCGTTCGTGATCTGACCGGTGGGATCAATGCTCCTGCGGGGCATTTACGCTCCCGGCGCTCCCGGTGGCGTGGCCCTCGTGCAACCACGTGATTTCGCCGATCTGCCCCCAAAAGTAGGGGCTCGGCGGCGGCTCCAGTAGCGGCTGCCCCTCTCCGGCTCGCTCGAAGTGCGTTGGCAACCAATGCTCCAACAGCGCCTCGCGAACATCTTCGAGAGTCGCCTCAGCGGGCAACTGCAAGTGCAACTCTGACAGGTCCAGAACCTCATACGTGCTTGTCAGTCCCGGCAGAATCATCGCCGCCACGTGCGGGATGGGCCCTAGTAGCCACGAGCCCTTCGTGCGCACCCGCGAGTCGAACAAGCCGACGACCGACACAAGTGGCGAGATCAGCACATCGAGCGGCAGGTAGGAGTCGAACATCACGCCATACATCGCCGACCCCGGGCCGTTGACATCGATCCATGCCCGCACGACCCGCTGCTCACCGCCAATGATGCACGGGATGTCGTGCGCTACCTCCATCACCGAGCACGAGGGCAGCATCAAAGCGAGGGCGACAACAACCCGGCGGCACACCATGGCCTCATCCTAGCCCACGTAGCTGAACGGACAGTCAGACCGGATGTTCGACCCAACCTGTCGACCGCCACGGTGCGGACCAGCGCCAGACAACCTTCTGGCTTCGATCTCTCCGGCTCCAAGTCCGCTGATGGCACGCATTTGATACCGACAGCATCGCGGGCTCAACCAGGGTGCCCTGAACTGCCGATGGCATCAGGGTATGGATCCCAACGGCGATATCAGCGACACGTTCGACGACGAAGACTGGGTCGAGCCCATCGAGTCTGGCAAGAAAGGCCCGTGGAACGATGACTCTGCGGTGTTCGAGGACCCAAAGCTCGCGAACCTGAAAAAGTCCATCACCGAGCCGCAGCAGACCGACTACCAGCAGCGACGCCTGCAAGAACTGCAGAAGCGCGGCGTCAAGGGCAAGGCAGGCAAGCAGGCGCCACCGACGCCGGTAGCCGCGCCGGACTCCGACCTCAACACGATGTGGGGCGAGCCGACGCCGGTGTGGGACGATTCGGGCACGCTCACAACGGCAGCGACCGAAGGCGAATGGCGCGACCGCCGCTCGCCGGACAATGTGCCCGACCCCGACTCCCCGGGGAGCGCCATCGTGCACGCACGTCGCATCACCGACCGCATTGCACCCGAAGAACTGCCCGAAGAGGAGCCGGACGCCCCGGTCGCAACGAGCTTCGTGATCAGCTACGTGCCATCCATCTTGGCAGCGATCGTCGTATTCGTCGCGGTCACGATTGTGCACGGCCTACTGGTCGGTTGGCAGATCGACCTGCTGTACCGCGGACTGGCGGCAATGGTCGTAGCTGGCATCCTGTGGCGCCGTTTCCAAGCTGGTCGACTGCGCGCGATGGTAATTGCAGCCGCTACGTATGGCGTGCTGTTTGTCCCATCGGATCGCCTGGATGAACCGCAGAACTTGTTTGCGGTGTTCCTCGGACTACTGATCGCACTCGCGGGCGCCGGAATGATCGGCGTGCAACGCGACGAGGTCGGCGCGTAGCCGACCACTGGAACCGACGCCAAGCGCCCAGCGGGGACGACCCCGCATCAAGCAAAGCCCCTGTCTAGGCTTTGCTGATGAACGCTTCGAGATCGGTCTGCAACTCGGCCAAGCCGTAGTCCTGCACCGTGATGCATCGATAGACGATGCGCTCGAGCTCTTCGGGAGTCTTCGGGTTGAGCGCGTTCGGCGGCGTGTAGCTGAAGAAGTAGCTCAACGACAGGCGTTGCGTTTCGCCACCGCTTTGGCGGCCAGCGAACTCCCACGGGACCTCATCGAACGGCAGTGTGCCGGTCAGGATCTCGTAGATCATGATGCCGATGGCCATGACGTCAGCCTTGCTGTCCGTCAGAAGCATCGGATTGTAGTGCGGCGTCGTCGTGACGACCGGGCGGTCTGGCAAGCGCAACGCGGGGTCGAGCAGGACCACTTTGCCGCTTGGCTTGACGATCACGTTCTCCGGCTTGAGGTCGCCGTGATATGGCATCGCGCCGGATTCGTGGAGCGACGTCAAAGCCCGAACCACGGCCAAGAACCAGTTCAGGTGGATGCCTTCCAGGCTGCGGATCTTTTCCCGCAGGGTCTTGCCGCGCACGTAGTCGAGCACGAGCACCGGCTGGTTGTCGACCATCAAGCGATCGTGCACCGATACCAGGTTCTCATGGTCGCAGTTGGCGAGCAGATCCCCCTCGGCACGAAGCATCGCAGACACTTCTTGCTGGTCAAACAAGTCGATGCGCACGCCACGCGGCTCGAAGAACACGGCCTCCGCTGGCAACTCATCGGGACTAATGCCCTCCGAGGTGCGCCGGGACGTGACCTCCAGCAATCGCGTGACCTGTCGGCCACCACCTGAGATGCCGCCCACCTTGAGCGCCACCTTGCTGCCAGATTGCTCGTGCTGAGCCAAGTAGACGGAGGCAAAGCCCCCGCGGCCCAAAAAACGAGTGATCCGGTAGCCCTCTACTACCTCACCGATCGCAAGCTTCATCATCCGCTGTGTTTCCCAGTTGTGTGCGAGAAGAGTCCCTTCCTGCCCCACTGCTTTCGGTATCCCCTTACTCAGAGTTGAGTTACGGCAGAAGAGACTCGCAGCACTACGGTGACACCGAGACTTCCGGCTCACTGCCAATCGACAGTTGTGAGCGGGCTTTTCACTTCGCGCCCAAACTGCGTAGCCAGCAGGTAGGCGTGGTACCTGACCCCGGGCTGGAGCAGCTCGGCGAGCGGTCCTTCGGGTCGCCACGGCGAGTGTTCGATGCCATCGAATCGAGCGACCGGCAGGAAGTCCTCAGTTAGCACGACCATGCTGAATGGACCGTCGATGTCGCCTTCCACCCAGCGAAACGAGTCCGCTTCGCCGACGTAATGCAGCGGAGAAACTGCGATCATCGGCCGCGGCGCCTCAGGCCCTGGCACGCTGGCTGCCGATAGCTGAGCATGCGGTGGCACCCATGTCATCGGCCGCAGAGCCACGAACCCCGCAATCCCAATGCAAGCCCACCCAACCAAGCGAGTCCAACCGGACTGTGACCGTGACGCCCGGATTCGATCCGCTTCGGCTACCGCCGTCTCGGAACGGATGCGCCACGGCTTCTGCAGCGGACGGCCATCGGGACCGATCGAGCGCGGGACGGATGCTCCCGCCCACACGTATCGATGCGCCGCCCATAAACCCCACTTCGCCATGTCCTCATGATCGGAATCAACACCCTCTCGCCGCAGCGCTTTCTTGCGGCAACATTCTTGGCTGTGTTCGCAAGCTGCGGTGGCGGCGGCGGCGGCGGCACCGCGAACGCCTCTCCGGTGGTCGTGACGGCCTCGTTTCTCGGCGCCGGCAGCAGTCCGGTAGCTGGCGACACACTCGTGCTGGGATTCTCGACAACGGTGGCCCTGGTCAGCGGCACGTTGCTGACCGACGAAGACTTCACCCTGTCGGGCGGAGCCACGCTCGGCTCGGTCACCACAGCACCCGCAGTGCTCAGCAGCACAACACTTTCGATCACGCTCGGTGCCGGTGTGTCGTTCACGCCGGACACGACGACGATCGTTCTATCCGACCTGAATGATGCAGCCGGCGGCACGACGACGGCTCCCAAAGGCGGCGGCACGGCGGTCATCATCCGCAGCAGTGACGGCATGGATCCGACGATCAGCAATGTGACGATCGCTGCGATCGACGACGAACTGAACGGCACCGGCGCCGCCGGCGGCACGCTGCAAGTGCCAACCAACGGCTGGACCATCGACCTCGCTTACTCGGACAACAGCACGATCGCGACGGACCAAACGGTCATCACCGCGAACGTCAGCGTTACGACGCCGGCCGGAGCGCAACCGCCGGGCACCAACCTTCGTTCATTCTTCACCGAAGTCAGCGCGAGCAACACTGCTGCGAGCTATCTCGTGCCGACCGGCGTTGGCTTTCCCGCGACCGCGGTCACCCTGACCTGCATCGTCGTCGACGCATCGGGGCTGTCCTCGGCAGCGACGACGTATTCGTTCACGGTTCGCGCCTTCAACGACAATACGCGACCATTCGAGACAACCGTCAACCCAGGCCAGGTCTGGTTTCTCGATTTCTCACGCGACGAAGAGTCCTACACGACGAGCACGCCGATCAGCGGCACCCAGGTCGATGTCAACAACGGCGCCAATGCGGTCAGTGACTTCGAAGACCTGATGCAGATCGTTGGACTTACCTCGGCAACGCCGATCGCCAACGTGCTGGGCAGCAACAACAGCAATGTCGTGGTCCTCGACCGCATCAAGGCCGAGTTGCTGACGAACCTCACCAGCTACCACACGGGCGCGCCAATCTCGTTCACGTTGACAGCGCCTACTGGCAGCTTCAACGGCAACTCGAGCGTCACCTATAGCTCGCTGGGGTTCTCGCAGATCTCGATCAGCGGTTCCTCCTCGACGAGCGGCGTCTTGGGTCTGGCGATCTTCGATCCGTCCAACACGACGCAGAACGACAACACGCAGCTCGACTTCGCGACCACTGGCGGCGCCCAAAGGCTCGGCGTGTTCTTGCACACGATCGTCGATAGCGGCGTCGGCCAGGCCAACAGCACTCTATTCCGCACGACCTACGATGCGTTCACCCCTGTCAATGGCGGCACGCCGATCGGCAATGTCGCGCAAGATGGCGACCGCCTGCTTGGAACGGTCGGCGACGCCCGCGAAACCGCAATCGATACCGCGATCTCGCTGATGGCTCGCTTCGTCGCAACGGTCACGGCGCACGAATGCGGCCACTCCGTCGGCTTGGTGGTCGATGGCGCGATGCCCAGCGGCCTATACGGCAACGACACCAGCAACTTCCCCGGCTCGGCAAGCGGACACATCCGAAACACGAGCCTGTTTCCGACTGGGGCAACCAACCTGATGAGCCCATCGCTCAACTTCACGTTGGCCACCAGCCCGTCATCGGCTTTCAACACCCTCAACTTGGCCTACCTGCGCGAGCAGGTCTTCTACGGCAACTGATCATGCGCATCTTTCCCATTCTCTGTTCGGTTCTTGGCCTGGTTGCGAGTGCAGCCAGCCAAAACCTTCGCAAAGGGCTCGTTCGCGCGGACGCGGTCGTCGTTGCTCGACAAGTCGGCAAGAAGGCGCACGGCGAGCAAATCGCCTTGCACCGCCTGCAAATCATCCAGAACGTGCGCGGCGCAGCCGAGCACAAGGCGGTGACGGTCCTCGACTGGCCCAAGCTGTCGCTACACCAGCGCCCGACGCCGCGGCAGTCGCGCCTCTACTGCCTGCAGGATGCCAGCGCTGCGGCAACGCGCATGGGACTGGCGGCGAGTGAGGGCCCCTACTTCAAGATGACCGGCTGGGCCGGCAGCAATCCACTGATCGGCAAGGACCTGACGAAGGATCCGATCGTGCGGTTCGCGAGCGTGCTAGCCGACAGCGAAACTGGTACGGCGCCCGACATCACCGCTTCGACGCTCGCCGGCATGGCGATCAGCGCTGAGCCAGTGGTTCGCACCGAAATCGCTCGCTTCCTTGGCGAACGCACCGACCTGCGCGGCAAGCTCTCAAGCATGCACTGGACGCAACTGGTCGCGCGTGCCGCTGGGGAGATGGAAGACATCGAATACAAGATCGCGCTGGCCGAGCTGTGCGCGGCACAACGGCTCGACGGATTGCTCGATGCGCTGGCCGTATCGCTTGGTCCAGTGCAGGACGTGCGCTTCGCGCGCTGTGTCGGCCGCATCGGCAAGGCGCTCTACGGCGAAGAAGCGACCAGCAAGCTCACCGATCGCCTCAAATACGCCGGCCAACAGCAGGATCGCAAGATGCTGTTGCTGGCGATCGGCGCTACCAACACTAAGTCCGCGCTCGATGCGCTGCTGCAGATGGACCGCACGGATGCGGCTGTTACCGCGGCACTCAAGGAGCACCACTCACCGCGCGCGAAGGAAGCCGCCGGCCGTCGCAAGTAGGCGACGGTAGCCGCCTGCCCGACGTTGGAGTGCCCGACGATAGCGTTCCTGACGATAGCGTTCCCGGTGATGGCATGCCCAACGGCGGCGGGCCCAGCAGGCTAGTTCGGCTCTGGAACGACCGATACCGGAATGCCTTCGGTGTCGCCGGGCTTGGTCGCTTGGTGCATTGCGACCTGATCACGGGCGACCAGGTCGATCTCTTGTGTGACCACAAAACGGCGCGCCAAGCTCAATACCGCCAGGAGCTGCACGGCCATCAATGCGAAGACGAACATTGCCCCCATGAGCAGCATCGAGGTCGACGTCTGGGCTTCACTGACGGACTTGAACCATGCGGGGTCAACTTGTTCCCCCCGGGCCAACACAAGCCTCGGGTCACGGACTCGAACCTCAATGGCGTATGCGATGGCCACTGCAAGCAGGCCCGGGATCAGGACCATGATCGAGTAGCTGAACGCTTGCAGGCGTTGCACCAACTGGCGGCAGCTGAGCACGTGGCCAGTCAGCATGATCGCTGCGACACCACACCCGATGACGATGGCGTTGATCCACATAGGCTGCTAGGACGAGGTCCTCGGGGGATTATTCCCGCAGCATCCACAGCTCTACCCCTGGTGCTTACACCTTGCTGGTAAGCCGGTTACCGGTCCCGAAGGGCAGCAGCCCCAGCTCCAACTCCAGCTCCAGCCCCCAGTTCCCAGTCCGCAGCCCCAACTCCCAACCGCCGCCGCCCAAGCGCAACCGGCCGAAGAGATCTATCGTTTGAGTCGACGGATCACGCGCAATGCGTGCTGCCGTTCTTGCAGGTGCTCGCGCACTTGCAGTTGGTGGGCCGTGGTGATCACTCGCGTGCCGTTGCCGTGCCAACGCTTGCCGATTTGATCCGAACGCGGGTTGGTCAAGTAGGCCGCAGTGCCAGCACCCAAGGTCCACTCAACCATCGGCAGCGCACTGGTGCCGGCGAACAGCTGCAAATGCGGCGTCGCGGAGATGTCGGGATCAAGCTGCAGTTCGAAACCACCACCGAGGAGCCAACGCAGGCGATCGTGCTCGGCACGTCGCAACGCCGCACCTCGCGGGAAGATCATCGAGCTGCGATCGGCAACTTCGGTCACGGCTGCCACGGCGCGCCGCACCGAAGCTTCGGTCTCGCGGTGCTGCCGCGGCATGCGCAGCAACGACTGACGAATCGGCTCGGTCAAGACCACCAAGCGTTCGCGCGGGGTCTTGTCCTTGCGTTCCTTGGGGACGAGCACGCGGTCGAGCACCACCAATGGCCCAATCGCGAGCGGGCGGTAGATATCTCCGCCATCGCCGCAACAAGCCAAGCGAATGCCGGACCAGTTCTTGGTTCGCGCCGTTGCCTGCGCGTCGCTGCCGAGGCGCCAAGGCTGCAACGAACGACGATCATGCGTGACCCAGACATCGCGAATGCGAGACTTGCGACTCTGCGCCAACGCGATGCGAACCGTGGCACCATCGGCGAGCAGGAACTCGAGGCCGGCCGGGTAGGGACCCGCCGACTCGCCGCTGCGCAGGTGCAAGCCACCATCGGGAGCGAGCAACACTTCGCGCCCCGAAGGGAACGTCAGCTTGACGCCAACCGCGCGACAGGCCACGTGAACACCGCCGGGAGTCACGCAACCGTCGGATTCATGGAAGCGCAGTGATGTCTGCTTGCGGTCGATGCCGCCTTCGCCGAGGCCAAAGTCGCGCACCGGAATCGCCGCCTTGGCATCGGACAGCACGACTTCCGGTAACTGCTTGGGAAGCGGCCGAAGGCGAGTCCGTTCTTCGCCACCTTGTTGGGCAACAAGCGTTGCCGAGGCGGCGAGAACCAGAGATGCAAAACGAAGCGAAAGGCCCATCACACTGGGCTTATCGGCAACCCGGCCGGCGCAGCCGTAGGCGGACCTGCGCAGGTCGCTCCGCCACTACGCAGACGGCACCGAAACGCCCAATTCCGCGGCGATGGCGGCCAAGAACGCGCCGACGTCGGTCACGATTCCCTGGCTCTGCGCGGAGCCTCGATCGCTCAGCTTGCTGACGACGGCGGGATGAATGTCGACGCAGACGGTCAACACATCCGCTGCGACCATGTTGCCGGTGCCGATGCCGTGCAGCATCGAACTGAGGATGACCACCAACCCGGCGTTCTCAAGGATCTTCGCGTAACCAGCCTGGGCGGCGATCAAGTCCATCTCGGTATCAGGCAGCGGACCATCGTCACGGATCGAACCGGCCAAACAGAACGGCACCTGCGCTTGCACGCACGCGTGCATCACGCCCGAGTCAATCACGCCCCGCGCGACCGCGTTGGGGATGTTGCCAGCGCGGCGGATCGCGTTGATCGCGCGCATGTGGTGCATGTGACCGTGAACAGCGGGCCTTCCGGTTGCGAGCTCGACGCCGAGACTGGTGCCGTAGAGCGCCACTTCGATGTCATGCACCGCGAGTGCATTGCCGCTGAGCAGGCCATCGACGAGGCCTGCTTCCAGAATCGCCGCCAACGTCGGGCCACCGCCAACGTGCACCACGACCGGCCCAGCCACCAATACGACCTTGCGACCTTCGGCACGAACGCGCTTCCAGGCGGCGGCCACTTCTTCGACCTGTGCGGCCAGGCGGCGTTCCGAACTGACTCCACCTTGCATGAACCCGAACTTGCCCTCCTGCAGTTTGCGAGTCGTGTGCGGTGTGATGCGAATGCCTTCAAACCCAACCACCACGCGCTGTCCTTTCTCAAGGTCGCGCAGTTTGATGCAGACCAGCGCACCATCGTCATCGACGACCGTTGCGTCCATGCGCTGGTGTGTCACCCGATGCCACTTGCCCTTCACCCGCACTTCGGTGACCAAATTGGTCGTCGAGTAGAAACCTTCCGGCGCCGTGCCATCCTGGTCGACGACCTCCCAAGCGGCGTCCGCGGTCTCGAGCTCGCTCAATCCGAGCGACATCAGGTCCGCCCGTAGTCGGTCGAACGACGCCTGATCCGGCGCCGTCACCTGCAATTCCAGCTGACTGTCGTCGGTCCGCAATCGCCCGATCTCGAGGTGCGTGACCTCGTAGGTGGCCGACGCAGCATGCACGGCCTCCAACGCATCAGACAGAAGACCCGAGTCAATCAGGTGCCCGCGGGCCTGGAACTTCGCAACGATCGACTTCTGCACCGCCGGAACGTAGCGCCAAATCCCCGCGGAACCAGCGAACCCAAATGGTTCTGGCACCGTTGGCTAGGCTGCCCGAGTTGCCCAACTCCCCGTCCGTGGTGCTAGCATGAAGACTGCGTTCCCCACTCAGCGAATGACCCCTCTCGCGCAGAAACTCATCGAGGCTGTCGGACAGAGCGTTCACGGCAAGGAAGACGTCATTGAATTGGCGGTCATCACCTTGTTTGCCGGTGGACACCTTCTGATCGAAGACCTTCCCGGCGTCGGCAAGACGCTACTCGCCCGCAGTCTCGCGCAAGCGCTCGACCTGCCCTTCCAGCGCATCCAGTGCACGGCCGACTTGCTGCCGAGCGACTTGATCGGCGCGCAGATATACCACCCGCGAACGGGTGAGTTGACGTTCCGACAAGGACCGGTGTTTACGTCGGTGCTGATGGCCGACGAACTCAATCGCACCCCGCCGCGCACGCAATCGGCTTTGCTCGAGTGCATGGCCGAGCGCAATGTGACGGTCGATCGCGATCGACACGTTCTGCCCGACCCGTTCTTTGTGGTCGCGACGCAGAATCCACTAACCGCGGCCGGCACCTACTTGTTGCCGGACAACCAACTCGACCGCTTTTTGCTGCGCATCGAAGTCGGCCACCTCGACCCGGAGTTCGAGATCGACGTGGTCAGTCGCGAAGACGGCCATCGCTTTGTCGAAGACTTCAAGCCAGTCGCCAACAAGGAAGACCTGATGGTTGCGCGGCAGGCGATTGACAACGTGCGTTGCGATCGAGAACTGGTCGCGTTCGTCGTCGAACTGGCCAACCGCACGCGCACGTCACCGCAGATCGCCCAAGGGGTAAGCACCCGCGGCGCCCAAGCGCTGCATCGTGCGTGCCGGGCGCGGGCCCACGTGCACGGCCGCGACTTCGTCATTCCCGACGACGTTCGCGCGCTACTGATTCCGGCCTGGGCGCATCGCCTGACGCCGCGTTCGGGTGCCAACGCCGATGCGTTGCTGCACGAAATCCTCGCCGAGACTCCGCTGCCAGATTAGTGGGGTGTTTCAAGATTTCGGCGCAACTGTCGCCGACCCTGAACGCCGCTCGCGGCGTTACGATGCCTCGACCGGATGCCTGTAACATGCCTTCGTCAACGCGCCTTGAGAGCAACGCTCATGACTCGCCGACTTATGCCACAAGCTCTTGAAACACCCCATTAGATGGCCACCCCCCATAGCTCGATCGAACTGACCGCGCGCGGCAAGGTAGTCCTGTGGCTCGCAGGACTTGCCGCCGGTGCCGCGTGGATTGGTGGTGACGACAACGCGCGCCTCGCGGCATCGATGCTCGCGGCGCCGATCTTGATCGACTTTGTCGCCAAGCAACGCCGCCTGCACTTCACCAACGTGCGCGTCGCGGCCCGCCGCACGGTCGCCGGCGCGGTCTACATCGAAACGCTGCACGTCGAGCATCAGGGACGGCGGCCACTGCGCAACTGCCAACTCTACGAGCCACGTTCGATGCGCGGCGAACCGGCGGTGCTGTTGCCGACGCTGATCCCGTTCGAACCACAACGCATCGAGGTGCGTCAGCGCAGTCTGGTGCGCAGCCACGTGCTCGAACGCGTCTTCGTGCTTGAGTCGCAATGGCCACTCGGGATGTTTGCGACGCGCTCGGTAGTCAGCGCGGAAACCGATTTGATTACCGAACCGATGCGCGCCACGCTGCGCACGGATGTGCTCGACGCAGCTGCCGATGCCGAAATCGCGCCCGTTGATCGATCCATGCTGCCAGGACCGGAGTTTCAGGCGCTGCGCGAATACCTACCCGAAGAAGATGCTCGCGGTGTGCATGCATTGCGCAGCGCCTCGCTCGGCACACTCGTTCGCCGCGTCACGCGCGGTCGCATGCCGCGCACGATTGGCGTGGTGCTCGACCTGCGACGGCCTCCGGGACAACCGCGAGGCCGCGGACTACGTCGCTGCGAGTGGAGCCTCGGCGCCTGCGCATCGCTGGTCGAAGAACTGCATCGCCGCGGCTCCGTGTCGCGCGTCGTAGTCGTCGACACCGAGCCCGAACAGATTGAAGTGAAGGGCCCCGCGCAATTGATCGACCTGATGACACTGTTGTCTGAGGCGAGCCTGTCGATGCACCACGGCCTCGCGCCAGAACTACTCGCGGACGTCGAATCGCTCGGACACTGCTACTGGATTCCGGCCGGCGGCTTCACCCGGGCACCCGAACTACGCGACATGCCCGGCCAGGTCACCGTGATCGTGGAGGAAGACGAATGACACTTGCCGGCGCGACCATAAGCGACCCCACCAACACCGAGGACGCCCCCAGTGGACTGCGTCACTTGGCCTCGGTATCGCTGTTCGCGGCTACCGTGTTGGCGTTGAGCAACCTGCCGGCGAGCGAACTGCCGATCCCATGGTTGCTCGCGTTCACCGTCCCGGGAGCCATCATCGGTTCGTGGTCACGGCTCGATCGACCTCGTTGGCTACGCGTGTTGTTTGCCATCGTACTACAAGCGAGCGCCTGCTACGGCGCACTCGAGTGGGTCGGCCCGATGACGCGACCTGCAGCGTTGGCGTGCACCATCCTGCCGCCACTCGCATTCGCCACGACCCGCAACCACGACGGCGACCCATCGCTGGCACTGTTCCTCAGCTTCTGCGTGATGCTCGTCGGTGTGATCCTCGACGGCGTGCACATGTACCTGTTGTTGGCATACGGCGCGTTCGCCTTCTTGTCACTGCATGTCGCAACGCTGATGCAGAGCTACCGCACCAGCAAGCCAAGTCGCACCCGCACCCCTTTGCGGGCTGCCGATGTGATGGCGACCAGCATGATGATGCTTTCATGCATGGTTGGTGTCTTCGCAGTCGACCGCACGCTCAGTTGCTTACCTTCTCCGAGTCGCGTCAATACCAGTGACGACAACGGCGAGTCGAGCAACGGACCTGATCGGCAGGTTGGCCTGGACGACTCGTTCATTCTGGATGGCGGCAACGGCATCCTGTCCGAACTGACCGGCGAGCAGCTAGCGCGGGTTCGACGCCCCAACCAAGGCCCAGTCGAAACGGACCTGTATCTACGCTGCGGCTTCTTCACCATCGCCAGCATGGACCGCTGGCAGATTGGACCGCTGACACTCGGAGCACAATCATCAGCAGATGGACACATACTGCGCCGACCTAGACCTGGCTACAACGTCGACCAACTCGAAGTCGAACGCTTCGGCGGCGCCGCCAAGTTCGTGTTCTTGCCACCGAACACAGTGGAACTTGCGGGCCTGTCTCGCCTGGTCGTCGACCATCGGCGTGAGTGGATCCGACCGAAGCTTCCCAGTCAGGACAACTACCTGGTCGGCTACCAGAACCTCCCGCCACCCTCGCGTGGCGCGAACCTGAGCAGCCGTGACGTGCAGCTCGGCTTGACCAAGCTTGCCCCCAACATCGATGTAGAGCGTTTCGAGCAGTTGCTTGAGGAATGGCAAGTATCGCGCGAACCGCGGCAGGCGATGGCGGCCATCGCCGACGGACTCGCCGAACGCTGCCGCTATGCGCGCAGCGAACCGGTGGGCCCATTCGACCACCGGATCGAGAACTTCCTGTTCGCGGAGATTGACCGGCACGGCTACTGCATGCACTTCGCATCGGCTGCGGCATTGATGCTGCGCATGCGCGGCATTCCGTGCCGCATTGGCGTCGGACTCTACGGTGGCAAAGTCGATGCCACCGTCGCAGGCGCGCGCATGTATGGATCGCAACACGCACACGCTTGGGTCGAGGTGCTGTATGAGGACCGCATCTTCATCTTCGATCCGACGCCGCCCGATTCGCGCGGCCGCGCCTTTGTGCCCAGCAATGGCCCCAACGAACGATCCGACCCCGAAGTCGAAATCCACGAGTCACTGCTCGACCCGATGATGCGGCTGCTGTCGACCCTGGTCGGCACCCCGGCGACGTGGGCGGTGCTGCTCGCTCTAGTCATCTTGATCACGCTGCTGCCACGCCGGCAACCGAAACCACCGGCACGCCAACGGGTGATCACGGCTCCGAAGGCACGGCGCGCGCTGCAGAAGTTGTTGCGAGCCTTGGCGAAGGCCGGCCATCGCCGCTTCCCGGGCCAAACGCTCGAACTGTTCGCCGCCGATCTTGCCGAACGCAAACGACTGCCGGCCGAAGTCGGAACAGCGTTCGCTTCCTACCAAGAAGTCCGCTTTGGCGGCCGCGAGTTCGACGGAGAACGAGCGCAACAGATGGAGCACGGCATTCGAGCCGCCATCGCCATGCGCGACGCCGACCCCGCGTAGCTGCCACGCGCCGAGGCGCAGTGACCGCACGAACACTCAGTTGGCGGTCGGCCAGACGTAGGTCAACTGCACGGCGTCGCCGTCTCGGATGGCCGACAGATCACCGCCCATGCGTCGCTGCGCAATGGTCGCATTGCCGACGGACTCCAACACATCAGGGTTGCTTGCGACGCGCGACAACATGCCCGGCACGCCAGCGATGACCTCGAGCAACGGTGCCATTGCCTGCTCATTCCATGGCCCGGCATGGCAACGTAGAACGACACAGTCGCGCACGCGACCGCCGGCTATGGCGACGGGCTCTCGGGTCATGCCGCAGCGAACCTCGGTGGCCCTGCATTGCTCCATGGCAACCAGGCCACTCATCACGGACTGCACGACTTCGATGGCAGAACCGCGCAAATCTGGCACATCCGGAGCGACATGAACCTGCAGGTTCGCACCAGCAAGCTCCAACGACTTGCGCACCATCGACAGAGCATCTTCCAACATCTCGGCAGACGAGAAGCGTTGACGCTCGCGCCCGCGGATCAAAAGTCGCACCAAGCACGAAGCCATCCGCGACCCCGCTTTGGTGCCACGTTCCAACTCGCGAAGAGCTGCGCGATCGGTGTCGTCTTGGACGTAGCCATCGAGCAAAGCCGACAGCGCCAACACCGAGTTGAACTGGTTGTTGAGATCGTGAACCAGCGTCGCCGCCATGCTGCCCAAGGAACGACAGCGCGCGGCTTCGAGTTCGACAGTCTGGTGCCGACCCTGATCGACAACTTCGGTGACAATCAGCCAATCCGCGTTACCGCTGGTGACCTTCTGCATCTGCCATTCAGCGCGCAACAAGCACAACAGGACCGGTTCGCCGGCAGCAAGCGCAACCCTCTCGCCAGCATCGATCGGTAGCTGCTCAAGGGACAGCTGTGCTGGAGACCCCTTTGCTGCTGCTTCTGTTGCGGCAGGGGCCCCTGTCAGCTGGGACGCCACCATTGCCGCCCAGTCGCGCATCGCCGCGGTGGCAGGATGGAGCAGTCCGTCGCAATCCACCTTCGCAATTGCATCGCGGACAAGCTCTACGGGTATGGCGAATGGCGAGCTCATGGACTGGTGACAAGAAGAACGACGCGCGCCTCAACGCAGCGCTGTCAAGCGAGCACGACCGCGGTCTAGCGTTACGCGACAACGACTGAGGAGATCGATACCCAGCACACCGTGCACTGGAAACAGGTCCGAGCTGCCTCGATTCACGACTGGGAGCGTAACACGAAGAAAGCGCGCCTCGGAGCAGCGCAGCACCAGATCGCGCACTTCGCGCACCGCGACCAGACCACCACCGACAGTTCGGACCCGACGAAACGAAGCGACGGCTCGCTGTTCGCCGCGGGGCATCTCAACCAGTCCAAGCGTCGTCAAGCTTGAGTGGCTGGCGCCGGTATCCAACACGAACCACAAGCGTTTGCCTTCGACTACAACCGGCAGCAGGCAGCGACCTTCCGAGCGAACACACTGCACGGAATCAGCTGGCGGCAAACCTTGCGGCAGTTCGAGCACGACACTGCCACGCTCCGGGTCGAGTGTCAGCCGACACGCGGCGATCATGTCGAGACCGAGCACGCCACGCGGCACGTGCTCCGGGCCGCCATGCAAATCGCGCAATCGCAGCGCTCGATCGGCAACGACCAAGACCGGCACCGCACCGATATCCACATTGCCGATGCGGAACCGCGGCAACATGCCAATCTCGATCGGCAACTGCCGACCGGCACCATCCACGGCGAACCCGGCGCTTCGCTTGCTGCGCACACCAAGCTCGTCCGCGAACGTCGCGGCGACCGTCGTCATCGACGTGCCGGTATCAATCGCGAACGGTCGCAGCCGACCACTGGTGCCACAAATAAACTCTGGCGCCTTGCCGCTGAGCAGCGGCTGCTCAGTCACCAACGGACCAGCGAAGCGACGCACGAACGGCAAGGTCGCCGCGACCACTGCAAACGCCCGACGCCGCTCGTAGTCCACGCCGAGCGCCCCCGCCAACAGTGGCGTCGAACTCTCTCCCCAGCGACCAGCCAGGAACAATTGTTCGCCGAGCTGACCACGCAAACGAGCAAGGTCTTCGGTGTCGCCCGCAGGCCGCAAAAGGCGAATCGCAGCCATCTGTTCGCTGATGGCAAGTTCGTCGCGCCACATCAAGTCGGCGATCAAGGCACTGGAGCGTGCCGCATTGACGTTGCGGGGATCCCGCTTGCGCGCTTCTCCGATGAGTTCTTCGGCTTCTTCGAGCCGACCTTCGCGCAGTGCCGTCGCCGCCAACTCAAGCTTCGTCTCGATCGTGGTCTCGACCGCGCGCGTAATGCAGCTGGCGACGACCAGCCCGCACGTTGCAACGGCGCCGAACGCAACCCATGCTCGCAGCCAAGACTGGCACCGACCCTGCATCACAGGGTCGTGATCGAGATGGAACGACGCGAAATCTGCGTCACGCCCGCTTCGATGATGCCAATCGTCTGGACAAACGACGTGAAGTCGCCGTACACATTCGGCGAGTTGATGTCAATGTCTCCAAACCATGCCGTGATCGTCAGCGTGTAGGTGCGACCGGACTGCAGCGGGTCTTCGGCTTCGACCGGCAACGTTACGAACGTGAAGTCAGTCGTCTCGGGGCGCACCAGAACCTGCCAAAGCAACAAGTCGTTCGTGCCCGGTGAACGCAACTCGACAACGCCACCGACAGCCCCTGCTGGCAGCGTAAAGCTGGTCGTAAAGCCGCTCGCGGAAACCGCCGCGTTCGCTGCCGGCGCAGTCAGTGTCGGAAACTCGGGGAACGTGAAACCAGCCGTCGACGTGCCCGCCATGGTGACCAACGACGCGTGCGAGGACGTGACGCCGGACGTGGTCTTCGTGCCACTAAGCAACGCCAGCCATTGGCTGTTGAGCAAGTCGCCGGCAAGCGCCGGCAACGTGAACTTGAGGTCGTTGGCCGTCACCGTGTCGTACGAGCCATCGAGGTCGCGCGCCACGTCGACAAGCCTGCCGTTTTGGTTGATCAAGCCCAACGCAACATCAAGTGTGGCCAAGTCCACTTCGGGATCGACGCTGCTAGTCGCGCCAGGCAATGAGAACTGCGTGTCGGCGATTAGATTGAGCGGCACGTCCAGCGAAGTCAGCAGCCCCTCGTCTGGCTGAAAGTCAGACAACACCCCCATCTTCTGCAGCGTGTTGTCGCCCGACGGCGACAAGAACTCGATCGCAACCAAGTGGCCACCCGACGCGTCCATACCCGCTTGAAACGTCAGGTGGGTCGTTGCCGGGTCGATATCGACGGGCAGCGACGACTGCATCGGCAAACCTTCGACGATGTCATCCCACCACTCTTGCGCCGTGAATCGACGCGTCGCGCGGATGCTGTGCAACGCGGCCGGACTGGCGCCCGTCAGCTCACCCGCGACCAGGCCGTGCCGATCGAATCCGCCGAGCGGTGTGCGCAGCACGCGACGCAATGGAAACTCAAGGTGATCCGAGTTCGGCAACATGGCCGAGATACCGTGCACGATACTCTGACCATCTCTCGCCGTTCGCACGACGGCGGTGGCGCGCCCCCGGAAACCTCGCTCGGCGAAGACGATGCCGTTTTCGATACTGTATGCCAAGAACCCAACATTCGGCTGACTGCCTTCGATCACGGCAACATCGCGAATCGGACCGCCACCGATCGAGTCGCACAGGTAACCGCGGGTGCTGCGGGTGCCAACGAACCAGGATCGATCGAACAAGAACTGATAGCTGTCGAGCCAGCGACGACCACCGTCGAGGAAGCCGACGGCTTGGCCGTAGAAAACGTCATCAACGTTGCGTCGACGACCTTCTTGGAAGCCAAAGAACCCGGCCGGGACGTCTTCGAAAATCGCCTGACCGGTCGCATCGCTGGTCGTCAACAGCGCGACGCCACCGTCGAGTGAACTGAAGCGAGCTGGCTGGAACGGGTCCGCCCGAGCACGAACGACCTGCTGCACCCGGAGGTTGCCAGCAAGCACCGTATCGAGGGTCAGGTCACCGGCGTCGACCGGAACCGTGCCAACGCTGGCACTAACCGGCACCGTCGAAGACGCGACGGCAGGCAACCAAGCGCCGCCGGCAAACAGTTCGACCACTGCGTTGCGCCCCGTCGCACCGTCAGCCAACGTCGCGGGCACAAAGTCGACCGAGAAGCGACCATCCCCGCCGGTCATCCCGACCCGGTGATCGACGCGCACCATGACGTTGCCGACAGGATCGCCATCCGCGTCGAGCACGCGGCCGATCACGGTTCGATCGGGAACACCAATACCGAACGCGTAGAGTCCACCGCGCGTCAACACGCCCGCAAGGGCAATGCGGCCACCGCTAGCACCAGCGTTGCCGACCGACACCCAGGTGCCGGTATCCTGGTCGAGCCGATAGAGCGTCGCGTTGCTGGCGGCGAGCGACAGGTCGTCGAACACATCGATGTCGAGACCTGGCGAGAACGTCGCGTCCGGCGGGTCCACGAATACGCCGCGTCCGAACAAGTTGGTTTGCGAGCCAGCAAGTGGCAAGTTGCCCGGCAAGTGCTGCGACGACAGATCGCCAACGCGCACGGTGATCGGCTCGGTTGTGCCAGCGTTGATGACCACTCCGGCAGTCACCGTGACAATCGTACCGCCGACGGACGTGATCACGGTGTTTGGCGAGGCCACACCAGTCGTCAACAACGCCGATGCCGAGTCCGGCAAGTCCGGCAGATGGAATGGTGCCGGCAAGTCGGTGCCATTGACGGTCATCGCAATCTGCAGCGCGCCCAGCCGATCACCAGCCGTCGCAGCGCCATTGCTGCCATCGGCGCGAACAATCAAGTCGCCACGCGGCGAGGCAAGGAAGTCGCCGCGGCCGTTGCGCCCAGTCAGCGCCTGGATCGTCGTTCCAACGACGCTGACTCGGCCGGACACGACCCCACGATTCTGATCGTCGAGCAGTTGCACTTTGGCGCTCGCGTCCGGGAACCGCGCCAACCGCGGCCCAATGTCACTGCCGCCGCCGGTGCAGGCAGCAGCCAACAATACGATCCAAAAAGTCGCGGCGAACTCGCGACGGCGGGCAGCTCCCATCATGTTGTCCATCCTACTTCTTCTTGGCTGTCGGTCGTTGCGCAAAGCGATCCGGCTCCGGGGGCGTCGCCACGCGGCTGCGGGCGCCACTGGCTGCGATCGTGCGCATGCCAACGACCACGTCGTCAAGGCAGACATCCGGGATGCGAGCCACCGTCGTGCCGCGTCGCCCCTGCTTCAGGGTGACGTCCTGCATCGAGACCACATGGGTCCAGTCCGCTTCGGTCGTCTCCCGCCAAACGAACTCGAAACGGGTCACGCCCTCCGGCAACCGGAAGTAGAGTTCGGTGTCGTAGGCGTCGCGCGCGAGCCGCGCACCAGTTACCAGCGGCGGTTTTGGTGCCGACGCCAGCTCGCCGAGCGTTGCAACGACCACCCGAGCGACCTTCGCCGAGTAACCGAAGTCCACGAAGTCCGGCAAGTCGCCGTAGGGCTTGCCGTCCTTTGGGCGCACGTTCTGATGCTGGCGAGAGAAGTCTTCGCGCGGCTCGGTCATGCGCGCCGCGGGATAGCCCTGATCGAAGAACGAACGGTGATCGCCACCGCGACCGTAGCGGTCGCCGCGATAGATCAACTTGACCCGAAAGTCCGCAACGTATTCGCGGCCAGCGCGGGACACAGCGCGGGCCAAACTGCGGCCAAGACTGTCGTTGCCCGTTCGGGAGTAACTGAAGCAGCGCACGAAGTCGGTATAGCGACGGCCGTCCATGCCCATCGTATTGCCGACAATGTCACAGGTGATCATGCCGTCGATCTCGGCTCCGGCGTCGGCCATCTCTGCGGCGTGCGCCTTCGAGCCCAATAGGCCTTGCTCTTCGCCGTCGTAGGCAACGAAGACGATCGTCGCGGGAAACTCACGCTTGGCGAGCACGCGGCACGCTTCCATCGCGACCGCGGTGCCAGAGGCATCGTCGACGGCACCGGGCGCCAGATTGACCGCGTCTCCGCCCTTGCCGTTGCGCGAGTCGTAGTGCCCACCGACCACATACACACGCTCGGGCTCGGTTGTGCCGCGCAGCGTCGCGATGATGTTGACCACCTCGATCTCGCTGGGCATGCCGGCGCGCCTGAGCGGCACCTTGGCTGCCTGCAGCGCCACCGTCAGGCGGCCACCGCTAGTCTTGGCGATCTCTTCGTACGACGCCTGCAACCACTTGCGCGCGGCACCGGTGCCCTCGGTATCGCTATCCGTTCGAGACAGCGGATGGCGCGTTCCGAAGTCGCAGAGCTTGCGCACCGTCGCTTCGATGCGCGCACTGCTGACCTCCTTGACCGCCTCGGTAAGTGCTACGCGAATCGGATCGACTTGCGCAAACACGGGTGCAGCCACGAAGACTGCTAGAACGCCACCGAGACAGATGTTGGTCATGCGAACAAATCGACTCCGTCCATGCCTTTGCCTTTGTCGAGGCCAAGGATCGGCAACAGTGTGGTCGCGATGTCACAAAGACGACCATCGTCCTTGAGACGACGGTTTACGAGTGCATCAGAGCAGACCACAAACGGCACCGGGTTGCTCGTGTGAGCCGTGTGAACCCCGCCAGTCTGCTCATCGAGCATCTTCTCGACGTTGCCGTGATCTGCCGTAACGGCAACTGTGCCACCCTTGCCGACAAACGCCGGCACGATGCGCTCCAGGCACTGATCGATCGTCTTCACCGCCGAAACCGCGGCTTCGATGACGCCACTGTGGCCAACCATGTCCGCGTTCGCAAAGTTCAGGATCGTGACGTCCGGGCAATTATCCGACGCGAGCTCCTTCAGCAGCGCGTCCGTGACCAGATTGGCCGACATCTCGGGCTGCAGGTCATAGGTCGCAACCTTCGGGCTTGGGATCAGGATCCGGCGCTCGCCAGCCAGTTCGCGCTCGTTGCCGCCTGACAAGAAGAACGTCACGTGCGCGTATTTCTCGGTCTCCGCGATCCGCAACTGCGACAGGCCGGCCTGACTGACAACTTCGGGCAGCGCCCCCTGCAAGTTTTGCGGCGGGTAGGCGACCTGACACGGGAAGTCTTCGCGGTAGCGCGTCATCGTCACGAAGTGCACAACCGGCACCGAAGCGCGCGGGAATGCCTGAAACTCACGACCAACGAACGCCTCGGTCAACTGGCGCGCCCGGTCGGTGCGGAAGTTGAAGAACAGCACCGCATCGCCAGTGCGAACGCGACCGCGGTCGGGGCTCCCGATGACCGTTGGCTTGACGAACTCGTCGTTTTCGTTGCGCTCGTAGGCAGCGGCAATCGCGGCTTGCGCGGACTCGACCGAGTGGCCTTGGCCGAGCGTCAGGCAGTCATAGGCGAGCTGCACGCGTTCCCACCGCTTGTCGCGATCCATCGCAAAGTAGCGCCCGATCACGGATGCGACCCGGCCAACCCCGAATTCGGTCATCCAGCCTTCGACGGCTTCGATGTACTTCTGCGCCGAACGAGGCCTGGTATCGCGTCCATCCAAGAATGCGTGCAGCGCAACTTGCTCGCCGGACAGCCCAGCAGCTTTCGCCATCTCGAGCAGGGCGCGCAAGTGACGATCGCTACTGTGCACGCCACCGTCGGAAACAAGCCCAAACAAGTGCACCGTCGCACCCGACGAACTTGCCTTGGCGAACGCCGACAGCAGCGCTTCGTTCTTGCCGAAGCGCCCCTCGCTGATCTCCTTGTCGATGCGTGTGATCTCCTGATAGACGACACGACCGGCACCGATGTTCAGGTGGCCGACCTCGCTATTGCCCATCAAGCCGCACGGCAAACCAACATCTTCGCCGCTCGCAGAGAGCAGCGTCGACGGATAGCGCTGGCGGAGATCGTTCCAGAACCGCGGTTCGGCCAGGCTGATCGCATTCCCCGGCCCCTTCGACGCTTCGCCGAACCCATCCAGCACACACAACAACAACGGAGGCCGCTTACTCATCCGAGCATCCTGTCAACGGACACGGCGATCGCATCCTGGTGGTGACGAATCTCGTCGCGGACCGAGGTCGCGCGTGCCATCGTGCTTTCGGCCAACTCTCGGTTGGTCAGGTACGCCGCGTTGATGCGAACATTGAGGAAGGCACCTTCGGACGCGGCCAGCAGCAGAGCCGCACCAGACGCGAGGTCACTGGCGATTTGCTTGCCAATGCAGTCAACGATTTCAGCCATCGCGACGAATACATCGCGGATCATCACCTGGGTTTCTTCGGGCACGACCATCGCACCAACCATCGCTTCTTGGATGGCTTTGCTGCGCAGCGCCTTCTCGGCATCCGATTCCTTGGGCATGCCATAGGCTGCGGAAACCATGTCGAACGAACGGCAATCGCGCTCAGCCATCGGCATCAAACGCTGCAACGAATCGTTCAACTTGGCCTCGATCCGGGCCAGATCGCCCTCACGGTCGACATTGACCTTCTTGCCTTGCGAGAATCGCACGGTCATCAGGAAGAGCGAGGTCCCCATGCAACCAGCCATCGCGGCGGCGGCGCCACCACCCGGCGTAGGCGACTTCTTGGCGAGGGACTCGACGAGCTGCTGGAAGGATTGTGTGATCATTTTCAGGCAAGCAGTGTCGGCAGGGGACAATTGGGATCAAGAGCAGATGCGCTTCCTTGCCGTACTGACCCGTCTTTTGCACAGTTGCGGCATGCGACAATTGTGCTGTCTGTGGCTGATCGGCCTTGCCGGCTGCACTGCGACCCCCTCGTCAGCCTCTTTACTTGCAGATGCAGAGCCGAATCAGGCCGTGCGGCTGTTGATTGCCGGCGACAGGCTCCTCAGTACAGCCGTGCCAATCGACTTCCACGCGGTGCCGGCGCTGGCGCGGACAACGTCCGAAGCCATCGCTCCCGACGGCGTTCTGGAGTTCTGCGCCCACGAGATTGGCCCTCGGGGCGAGGGGTTCCGGCTCGAAAAACGCTACGAGGAGCCCTTCCCGCACGTGCGTTCGGTGCTCGTCGACATGCTGGGCAACGTGCTGGAACGCTCCCACACGGTGCCGGTCGCGAAGGTCCCGCAGGATGTGCTAGGCGCAGCTCTGAGCAGCGGCACGTTCGTCGATTCGGTCGCCATCGTGTCGGGACCGGTCCAGGAAGAATTCTGGCACGTGGTCACCAAAGATCGTCGCGGCCGCATCTTCGTCATCACCGTCGACCTGGACGGCAACGTGCTGTCGCAGCTAAGGCGCAACCAAAGCCGCGTCGACAGCTGACCAGACGACGGCCATCGCATACTGTCAGCGCATGCGCTCACCCCTGCGAATCGGCATCGCGATGGCCCTTGGCCTGCTGCTCACTGGCTGCGCAGCCGGCCCCCACCAACTGAGTCGCTCCGTCGACGATTGGGATCAGAAGATCTACGTCAACAGCCCCTGGCTCAATGCGGCGATGTGGGTCATACCGGTCTATCCGATGCTGCACATCGGTGCCACGGCGCTCGATTTCACGATTACCGACCCATACTACTTCTGGTTCGGTGACGCGTGGGATGGCAACGGCACCGGCTTCCGCCACCTCGAGATCGACTACCCCGATGGCTGGGTCGATTCCCTGCTTTCGGATCGTTCGCGCTGGACGCGTTCTGAGAAGTAGCGGCTCGTTCCCACTGAAATTGGTTCCCTGCGACTGGCCCACTTGCGACTGGCCCACCTGCGACTGGCCCACCTGCGACTGGCAGGCCTTCGCTACATGGCGGGCCTCGTCACTTGGCTGGCGCGTTACTTGGCGGGCTCGTAGCTGGCCAACTCGACCATCGTATCGCCAAGCAGTTGCCGAACCTCAATGCCGGGATCGGGCGCAAACCAGATCATCTGGGTGCGGGTCAGAAACTTGGCGCCGGCTCCAACCAGACGGAGCGTGCGGCGAATGCGCAAGGCATCGAAGGCGCCGGCAATCACCTCGACGCGATCGAGGCCTTCGACTTCGTAGCTGGCGCTCATCGTGACCGGTTGGCCGTCGCGCACGCGATCGACGAACTCGCACTGCCAACTCTTGCCAACCCACAACGGCCAGTGGTAGCGGACGTCGACCGGACTCATGACACGCTGTGCTTCGCCCGTCTCGGCGCGCCATTCGCCAAGGTTGCCGAGGTCCTGATCGCGATGCACCAAACGGCCGTTGCCCATGTCGACGACATAGGTGCCATCCTTGATCGCTTGCACGGCGAACGTGCCGCGCATGTGTTCGCCGCGGACCATGGTGAACGTATCGCCGACGTGCCACGTCGGACGCGACCAAACCTTGGCGCCGGCCGGAGCAGGCTCGGACACTGCTACCAGGCCCTCGCCGACCGGGCCGTCACCTAGCGCATCGTCGGCAACCCCCTGGCATGAAGCCAGCAACAGACAGGCGAGGCCAACCGCGGAACCAATGCATGCTGACTGCTTGCTACTCATTGATTGCTACTCATTGCTGCTTGATTCAGGCTGCTTGGATTCAGGCTGCTTGGATTCAGGCTGCTTGGATTCGGGCGGCTGGGATTCGGGCTACTCAGTTTCCGGCGGGGCAATCGGGGCCGTTCCGGGCAACTCAATCGGAATCGGGCGGAAGTCGATCGCGTCGACCGAAGCGAGGTAGTAGCGAATGCCGTCGGCAACACCCTGGAAGCCATACTTGTGATCCTTGCCGTGCAGGTGGCCGTAGACACAGACCTTGGCGTGCGCCAACTTCAGCAGCGGCACGGCTCCCGTCTCGCGACCATCGGTGTAGCGCGGCGGGTAGTGCACCAACGCAATCGTGCGGGCCCCATCCGGATCGCAGCCACCGAGCTTCTTGCCGGCTTCGATCGACAACTTGAAGCGCTCCAATTCGCGAGCAAACACCTTCGCGGCCTTCTCGTCTGCCCAGGGAGCATCCGGTGGATCCCACAAGCGAGTGCCGACGACAACCGTGCCATCCGCCAACTGAACGGCGTTGTTCTGTAGCAAGTGCACCGACGAATCGAGTGCCCGCTCGACCTTGGCGCGCGACTGCCACCAAGTGCAGTGGTTGCCTTTGATCAAGACCTTCTGGCCAGGACGATCCGAAAGCCAGTCGAGGTCCGGCTGCGCCTCCTTGAGGTTGAGGCCCCACGAAGTATCGCCGCCAACCAGAACCCAATCGTCGGGCCCGACCATCTCGTCCCAGGCTTCCCGCATGCGGTCCGCATGGCCGACCCATTGCTCGCCAAAGATGTCCATCGGCTTGTCAACGCCGAGGCTCAGGTGCAGATCGCTAATGGCAAAGAGGCGCAACGGATTACTATTAAATCGGAGGAACAGCGGAACGGCGGGCTCGCAGCTAACTAGCCAGTCCGCGAGTTAGCAAGCAAGCCATCAGCTTACATGCCGTGAGCTTGCCCACTTAGAACACGGAATACTGCATGCAAATGGTCCAGATGCTTGGACCAGGCGTTCGCAAACCACCAGATGCGGCGGGCCGCTGGCAGGGGCGCAAGCTGCCGATCGCGCCAAGGAACCGACTGCGCGGCCTATTGCGGCAGGTCTTCGGTCTTGATTGCACCCGGCGGCAGAGTCTTGGCCGGCGCTCCGAAGCCCAGTGCGTGCACCGCGCGGGTCGCAAACTCGTGCAGGCGTTCGAAACTGGTCGCCGTGACCACTGCAGGCGTCACCATCTGCAACGCCGGACGCAACAGGTTGCGCGACGCGAACAGGTGGAACGACAGCGCGCGATCCTTGGGCTCCGCGGCATCGTCCATCGCGAGCAACAGAACTTCCTGCACGTTCCAAGTGTCGGGCGTGCCGGTCAGTTCCAATTCGACGCGACGCGGGATCGCGTGATCCAAGATCGCGGACTCGAGGATGGACGCCAACAAGACGGTTGCGAGGCGGAAGTCCGCTTCCTGCTGGCAACGATCGAAGGCGTTCATGTCGACACTGATCAACGAGCGCAACCGCGGGTCGCGAATCTTGTGCCGATCGATCAACGGCGGCAGCGACGGCTGACCCGAGCCGCGCGCAATCGAAATCGCATTCGCCGCGGCAGTCGCAGCCGCCATGGCCCCCGAGTTTTCCTTCGTAGGCGCCCCGGTATCGTTGAGCGCCGTTCCAGCCAGAGTCTCACCAAACGTCGCGATGCCTTGCGACATGCTGGGGTGGCCAAGATCGTGCTCTGGATCCTTCTGGGGCGCACCGTACTTCGTGCGCGTCGAGACGTCGCCGAAGATCTTGTTCTGGATTTTGGTGGTCAACCCGCGGACTGCGACGCCCATGACCGGACTCAGTCGCGGCAACGGCAACTCGGTCAGCGGCTTGGTCGCCATTTCGACGGCCCAGTCACCCAACACCTGTCGCTTCCTGGTGAGCCACTGCTGCTCATCTGGCGGCACGGCACCATCGACCAAGCGGACTTCAATGGCCTCGACAGAGCGGCGGCAGCATGCCACCAACAGCGACGCATCGCCTTCGGACAGGTCGAGAACGACCAGATCCTGGTAGCCACTGACGCTGCGTTGCAGGTAGTCGCGCAGACGCCGAACATCCGCATAGACGCGCAGCAGGTCCTCCGATCCTTCGACACCCTCCTGGGAGAGCTTCAGTCGGTGGGCGCCTACGTGTTCTAGGGCCAGCTTGGCTGACTCCAGGAAGCAAACTGCGACGACTTTTTTGACCTGTAGATCGGGCATACGACTAGACACTCTGACATCGGCAATCACCCGTAAGGTTCTTGATCCGGGATTTCCGAGCTATGCTGCCGGCGGATGAATTCGACCGCCACGAGCCGCAATCTCGAGCGCGACCTGACCCAGCTACTTGGCAAGGATCGGGTCCTGCACACGCGGGATGCTCTGCTTGCCTGGGAATGTGATGGTTTCACGATCCACAAATCGAAACCGCGCGCCGTTGTCCTGCCAGAATCGACGGCGGAAGTGCAGGCCGTGCTCAGGCTGCTGCATGCTGCCAACGTGCCATTCGTACCGCGCGGGGCCGGAACATGCTTGTCGGGCGGCCCGACCGCCGGCGGCGACGCGGTCATCGTCGACTGCGCGCGCATGCGCAAGGTGTTGCAGATCTCGACAGAGGACCTGTTCGCAGTCGTGCAGCCCGGCGTGGTCAATCTCAATCTGACTACCGAGGTCACGCCACTAGGGCTGCACTACGCGCCCGATCCGAGCAGTCAGTCGGTCTGCACGATCGGCGGTAACCTCGCCGAGAACAGCGGCGGCCCACACTGCTTCAAGTACGGCATGACGACCGACCACATGTTGGCGGCAACCATCGTGCTACCGGACGGCGAACTCGCCCACCTCGGCAGCACGACCGGCCCGCGAGCCGCGAACGGCATCGATGTGCTCGGGCTGTTTTGCGGCAGCGAAGGCACGTTCGGCATCGCTACCGAAATCACGGTTCGCTTGTGCCGCAACCAACAGGAAGTGCGCACCATGCTGGCGTCGTTCGATTCGATGTCAGCTGCTTGCCGCAGCGTCGGCGACATTGTCGGGGCGGGTCTTGTGCCTGCGGCGTTGGAGATCCTCGATCAGGCCACCATCCGCGCGGTCGAAGCCTCAATCTATCGCGCTGGCTATCCCGAGAACGCCACCGCCGTATTGCTAGTCGAACTCGACGGGCCACACGAAGTAGTGGTCGAAGACGCCGCCGAGATTGCCACGATCTTCGCCGCCCACGACGCTCTTGAGGTCGAGCAAGCAACCGACCCAGTAGAACGCAAGCGACTTTGGAAGGGGCGCAAGGGTGCATTCGGCGCGATGGGCCGCATTGACACCGATCTCTATGTGCTCGACGGCGTCGTGCCGCGCACCAAGCTCGAAGAAGCACTCGAGAAGATCACTGCGATCGGCAAACGTCACGGCGTCAACTTGACCAACGTGTTTCACGCCGGCGACGGCAACCTGCATCCGAACATCAGCTTTGATGGTCGTGACGCCGACGCGACCGCGCGCACGATCGCCGCGGGCCACGAGATCCTGCAACTGTGCATGGACCTCGGTGGCAGCATCACCGGAGAACACGGCATCGGCACCGAGAAGCTCGACCACGTTTCGATGATGTTCGAACCAGAAGACCTGGACGTCATGGCGCGCGTGCGGGCGGTGTTCAATCCGGACGGTCGCTGCAATCCCGGCAAGGTGCTGCCGCAGCGCAACGCGTGCGCCGAAGTCAGCAAGTGGCCACAGATGGTCGCCAAGGTGCTCGATGTCGACGAAGTCCCCCCACCGGAGGCCACTTCGTGAAAACCTTCGACGATGTCGCCGCATGGTTGCGATCT
>TARA_R110002072_G_scaffold1013_2_pt1 | contig 48009 bp, 29 predicted proteins | sample TARA_R110002072 | Tara Oceans TARA_R110002072 (sample SAMEA4397118) | marine metagenome | biome: Polar Biome; feature: [SRF] surface water layer (ENVO:00010504); material: water (ENVO:00002006), including particulate matter (ENVO:01000060) such as... | depth 5 m | reverse complement strand
CTGCGGCTGCCAACAAGACGATCAACGTCGATTGCCGATGCCGTGGCATGACCCAACGAAATTCGCGTTTGCGAATGAGTGGAACGAGACGTCGATCTCAGTGGGTGGCTCATCGGGACCACTGCGTGCAATCAGTATGGCGGCGAAACCGCCGGAAAGATTTGGCCGTCGGCGGAGAACGGACACCGTTTCAATACGGAAATCTGGGTTTGATTGCCACATCGATCGTGTTTCACGCTGCTGAGAGCATCAAAACGGTTAAGCCAGGCAAAATACAGCAACTCGTAACGTTCACGCGGACGCATTAGACTTCCACGTTCCGTTCTCTTTTTCCGATCAGGAACTTCCGATGGCAATCCGACGTTTGATTCGAAGCGCTCTTTCCTCGCCAGGCATTTGCGGCCAGTTGGCAATCCGAATGCTGTTGCTCGGAAGTCTGCTGGTTTGCGGCAACGTGGTCGCAGAAGACTGGCCTCAGTGGCGAGGCACTGACCGCGATGGCGACTGGACCGAGACTGGGATTGTGTCGGAACTGCCTGAAGGCCAACTTCCATTGAAATGGTCGGTTGAAATCGGTTCAGGCTACAGCGGACCAACCGTGGCTCACGGACGCGTGTATGTCACCGATCGTCAAACAGAACCGGATGAAATCGAGCGAGTGTTGTGCTTCGCGGAAACAGATGGCAGTCTGATCTGGGAACAGTCTTACGCCGCCGCCTACGAAATCGGCTATCGAGCCGGTCCACGTGCCAGTGTCACCATTCATGATGGAAAGGCATTGGCGGTGGGCGCGATGGGTCACTTTCATTGCTTTGATGCTGCCAATGGAGACGTCCTTTGGAAACATGATCTCCACCAGGAATACGATATCGACATGCCCGCTTGGGGAATTACTGGTGCACCACTCGTGTTTGTCGGCGCCGCTGATCAACCAATCGTGATCCAGATCGTCGGTGGCTCGGATGGTGCGTGTGTGGTTGGCTTCGAATTGGCAACCGGCAAAGAAGTGTGGCGTTCGCTCGATGAACGTGCCTGCTATTCCGCTCCGATCCTCATCCAGCAAGGCGGCAAAGATGTCGTCGTTTGCTGGACGGGAGACAGCATCAGCGGTTTATCGCCCTCGACCGGCGACGTGTTTTGGAGCATTCCGTTCCCTCCTTCTCGCATGCCGATCGGAGTCGCCACCCCCGTTGTTGATGACAACCTCTTATTTGTGACCTCGTTTTACGATGGTTCCATGATGGTCGAGTTGTCCGCGACTGAACCAACCGCGACAAAGAAGTGGCATCGCGTTGGGATCGACGAAAAGAACACGCGAGCATTGCAATCGATTATCAGCACACCGGTCATGCGAGACGGATACGTCTACGGTGTCGACAGCTATGGTGAACTGCGATGTCTCGATGCAGAAACCGGCGAACGAGTATGGGAAGACACCACCGCGGTTCCGCGAAACCGCTGGGGCACGATTCACACGGTCGTCCATCAACAAGCGGGCTCGCAAACGGATTGGATGTTCAACGATCAAGGTCGACTAACAATCGCACATTTGACTCCGGAAGGTTATCAACCGCTCAGCCAAACTCACTTGCTTGATACAACCACCATTCAATTGCCACGCCGTAACGGCGTCACCTGGTCTCACCCCGCATACGCGAACCGCTGCATCTACGCTCGAAATGACAAGCAATTGGTGTGCGCATCCTTGGAAGAATGAACGCTGAATAGGAAGCGGCACTCGTTGGTCCACTTGTGTTCAAATGCGATTGGGATAGGGTTGCCTTCGTAGGGGGCCCCACATTTTGTCGGGATTCGCCCAGGCCACTTTTCCAGGATCAAATTGATGTTCACGAAGCTCACCCAACTATTGCTTGCCGTCTTGTTCGTTGCTGTTTTGAGCGGATGCGAAAAAGGCTCGGACACCGCAGCCGGAATCGCTGACCAAGCCAAAGCGGGCGTTGATTCCGCCGCTGGTTCCGCCAAAGAAAAGACGACAGACATGGTTCCTGAAGCCGCCAAAGAAACCGTTGACGGTGCTATCGACCAAGGTGGCGAAAAAGCCAAAGAAGGTATCGACGCAGCTGCCGGCACCGCCGAGTAGTCAAATGGACTCACGATGAGTCCGATCGACCTGAATTTCATCACGGAGCCAGACTGCCAGCGATTTCAATTCGCGGCAATTTGGCTCCGTTTTTTCATTCACACTCTTACGAACGTCCCCACGATCAAGTGCAAACAAGGGGTCTGGAATCAGCCGGGGCCAGACGGACAATGGATGACATCTCGGTCTGCCGAGAGCATTGGTGATTTTCTCATGCCCCAGGATCGTTTCGTGGCCTCCGATTCCATTGCCAGCCGCGTGCAACAACTCGTCGACGAAATCAATCGCCACAACCGTCTGTACTACGACGATGCGGCGCCCGAGATCACCGACTTGCAATACGATCAGTTGCTGGCCGAACTCACGCAACTCGAAAACGAACACCCGGACCTCCGCCAACCCGATTCGCCGACGCAATTGGTCGGCGGCGACGTTGTCGACCAGTTGGTTCAGGTTCCGCACCGCGTCCCCATGTTGTCGATCGACAACACCTACAGCCGCGAAGAATTAGCGGCGGCGATGGAACGAATTGAGAAATCGCTCGAAGGCGAATCGGTTGCTTGGACGATGGAATACAAAATCGACGGCGTCGCCGGTTCGATTCGCTACGAAAACGGCGAGCTCACACTGGCACTCACACGAGGCAACGGGCAGGTCGGCGACGACATCACGCACAACGTTCGCACCATCCGTGAGTTACCCCGATCGATCGCCGACGCCGCGCGTGCTCATCCGGAAATTGCCGGCGGCAACGTTCCTGAGGTCCTCGAAGTGCGCGGCGAACTGTACATGACCGACGCGGACCTAGCCGATCTCAACGTCCGCCAAACCGAAGCCGGTAACGAACCGTTCAAGAATACCCGCAACGTCACGGCGGGAACGATTCGCTTGCTCGATCCCAAAATCGCAGCCTCCCGCAACATTCGCTTCTTCTGCCATGGCAGCGGCGAATTGGTTGGTGTTCAAGCAACCGATCACATGACGTTTCTGCAGCATGTCGAGACACTTGGCATCCCAATCGCCCCCGATGTTGTGCGTTTTGAAAACAAAGAAGACGCACTTCAAGCGATCGCGAAACTCGAACTTGAAATGCCCGATCTGCCATTCGAAATCGATGGCATCGTGTTCAAAGTCGACTCCTTCGAGCAGCGCGAAAAATTGGGTGTGCGCAGCAAAAGCCCACGTTGGGTGATCGCCTATAAGTTTGAACGCTACGAAGCCATCACCACGCTCGAAGCGATCGATGTCCAAGTCGGCAAGACGGGCACAATCACGCCGGTGGCTTACCTCACTCCCGTCGACATCGCGGACACCACCGTTTCACGAGCCTCCCTGCACAACGCCGACGAGATCGAACGGTTGGATGTTCGCGTCGGCGACACCGTGGTCGTCGAGAAGGCCGGCAAGATCATTCCCAAGGTCGTGCGAGTCGAGAAGCACGCTCGCACCAAACCACTTTCAAAGTTCGAGTTCCCAACTCACTGCCCACAGTGCGATGAATTACTGACGCGCGACGAAGGCGGCGTCTACATCCGCTGCACCAACCCCGCCTGTCCCGCTCAACTTCGTCAACGATTGGTTTACTTCGGCAGTCGAACCGGAATGGACATCGATGGTCTGGGCGAAGAAGTCGTCGACCTGCTGCTGCAAAAAGAGTTGGTCGAAAACTACGCCGACCTCTACCGATTGGATGTGGATGAACTCGCCGAGTTGACTTGGCCGCGACTGAGAAAGGGCAAGGGAGACGAGATGATCGAGGTCCAGTTCGGCCGCAAGAACGCCGAGAACCTGGTCGCTGGTATCAACGAAAGCCGCACCCGCGGGTTGGCTCGCGTGCTGTCATCGATCAGCATCCGGCACATCGGACCACGAGTCGCGAAGCTTATCACGGCGAAGTTTTGGAATCTCGATTTGCTACGCTCAGCAAAGGCGGAAGACTTGGCGGCGATCCATGAAATCGGCGATCGAATCGCTGAAAGCCTTGTCAAATTCATCCATAGCGAATCGGGTTCCCAAACGCTGAGTGACTTGGACGCGGTGGGCGTCACAATGTCCGAGCAGGAACCGGTCGAAACACCTGACGACGAAGCAAACCTGCCACTGGCGGGCAAAAACATTGTCGCGACCGGAACGCTGCAGCACTACACTCGCGACGACATCAAAGCCCGCATCGAAGAGCTCGGCGGACGTGCGGCGAGCAGCGTGAGCAAGAAAACCGATTTTCTAATCGCCGGTGAGAAGGCGGGCAGCAAACTTACAAAAGCCGAATCGCTGGGCATCGAAATCCTCAGCGAAGATGACTTTCGATCGCGGTACGAAACCGATGCGACTTGATCAAACGCCGTCGGATTCTTCGTCTGATTTCGGTGGTAACTTGCCGCCGTTTTCCTTTGCCACAATCATCGCTTCTTCCAAGTCTCGCACCAACTTTGGATTGATGTGTTTGGTCAGCATTTCACGTGTCACGCTGAACATCTCATCCACTTTGCGTTGCTGGTTGGCATTTTTGCCAATCGCTTTGATGAACTCAGACTGGCGTTTACCCATGTCATTGGCGAGGCGTTCGTTGGTCGGTTGATTCCGCAACACTTCCAACAATTCTTCGGCCGGTTCTAGATCGCCGCGTTCGAGTCGCATCATGATTCGAGCTTTGAACAATTCGCGAATTGCAAGCAGGTCGATGATCGAGTTTTGCACGCCACGAATGTACGACTCCGCTTGCAAACGCATGTCGTCACCACCGAGATCCGCAATCATTTTTTCATGGTGACCGGGGACCATCGGCAATCGAGCCAATACGGCGCCGCCGTTTTTCACGTACAGCAATCGCAGAGGCTGTTCGTCGTTTGGCTCGACATTCAAGCGACCATTCCAGTCGGTACGACCAATGAATGTCATGCTCTTGCCTTCGAGTTCCTTTTCGTAGATCTCGTATCCAATCAGCGGCTGATTTGGGTCACCCTTGGCATGCAATCGCAACAGTGTCTCATCTTTTCGCGGTCGAATACGAAGCCCGACTCGGTGGGTCCGCGCGTTCTTGCGACCCTGCAATCCACCCGCTCGACCCGCATGGAAATCCATTTTGACGCGGCGTCCGTCCAACTCTTTGGTAAGCAAGTAGGCCCAGTCGAGCGGTCCAATCGATATCGGACTGCCGTTGCGATCATCTTTGCGAACCATCGGCACCAACACGTCGCCCACATTGACGAGTGCCGGTGAATTCTTGTCGGTCACCAATCCCGATGCTCGCACCAACCCAACTGCATTGCTCTTTCCTGCATCATCGATCCGGGCCACGGGAGCAAAGACATCTCGCAAGGTTGCGCCGACGACTTCGGGCAACAGATTGAAACTGGAAACGGTGGCTTGTGAGGTGTCGCCGAAATACCGCATCAAAGTATCGAACTCGACGCTTTCGACTTTCATTGGCGTGGTGGCCGTTCGAATGCGAACGATAAAGATCTTGTCATAGGCTTCCGCCGCATCAATGACTTGACCGGTAATTGGCGGAACGATGATCTTGGCTTCTGGTTCGGTCAGAGTTTCCGCCATCCCGCGAGAGACCAAGATCGCCTCAGTGTCTTCTTTCGCCCACGCATCCTTCAGAGAGACGGCATCGCCTTCGATCGCATGCAGAATTCTCAGCCACGCGTTCTTGGGAGAATCTGGATCCCCCGCCAATCGCGAGCGAACCTCTTCCATTCGGCCCGTCGTGGTCAGAATACTCGATGCATAACGCCCCACATCGCCAGCGAAACGGATTCGGACCGCATCGTCGTGCGATCTCTTGACCGCGATCACCGGGTCGGTGGCGGCCAACGTGTCAAAGTCAACTTCGGACAGAACACGCAGCGCCATGGAGGCGACGGATGTGGGGGCGTCTTCGATCGTCGTTCGCCACACCGCATGGAAATCGCGATCGAGGACTTTTTGCAGATCATCTCGCATCGTGTCGGCGGAAACACGCGGTGAATCCGATGCGACCCAGACCAAAGTTTTGTAGGGAGCAAAGTCGAACGGCGGTGGTTCATCAGGCTCGACCTCGGGTTCGGCATCCGCATTCGCTGCTGGATCTGCTTGGGCGGCAGCATCGGCATTCGTCTCTTGCCCACGTGCAGATACAAATGGTCCCAGCGTGAAAATCAAGGCGAACAGACCGGCCGCATATCGAAGCAGCGGACCGGAATCAGTAAATAGTGTTGTGATACTCATTGACTCAACCGCCATTTTTCAGCGTTCTGATACAGCGACACGATGTCAGACCCAACACCCAACAGATCTCGGCTGTAGGCATAGGAATCGACCAATTGCCACAACGGCAGCACAGGCAGTTCGTGGTGAGCGATCGCGTGCAAATCCAACAATCGGTCTCGAGCATCCCGCCAGTTCTTCGACTCTTCCAAACGTCGTAAACCAAGTCCCACCAATTGATCGGTGCTGCCCGCCATGCCTTCGGGACCGAGCACGCGACGAGCGTCAATGATCGGTTCCCAAACCGCGGCCGATACATATGCAATGTCGGCGGTCCCCGGATCCGGGAACGCGCGACCGACGGGCAACTCAACCAACTCGATTTCCAATCCCAACAATTGCCATTGGCTGCGAATGGCTTCGCAAGCAATTCGAGAAAGGTTCTCTGGTGGAAACGCCAAACGAATTGGCTTTAGCTCAGGTGGCTTTTCCTTTTTCCGTGACGCTTCGGATTCCATTTGCTTGGCCGTCATCGTCATCAAGAGCTTCGCCAAACGAGGCTCGTAATTACGCGGTGCAATGGATTGATCGTAGGCGTAACCAAGCGGGTCATTGTCTTCGAGTCCCGCGGGAAATGGTCCCGACAAAACGCGACATCCTGGGACTTCCAAACTCTCCAGCAACTCACCGTTCAGGATGTCTTGCCGGTTGGTTCCATACACCAACGCACGCCGGAATGTCTTGTCAGCGAGGTACTCATGGTCGCTACATGGAACCAGCATGTGCACGCTGGGAAGTGGATAGTTGACGACACGAACCTTTCGATTGCTAGACAACCGCACGGCATCGGCGGGGAACAATTGGTCCAACACATCGACTTCGCCTTGCAACAATTTGCTCACGCCGTCGGCTGCTGACTCGGTTCGAATCTCGACAATTTCGCGTGGTTGCAATTCGGTGCGAGGCTCTCCTTTGAGTACATAACGCACCACGTCGCCTTCAACGACATCGCGACGATAGTCGCCGGTCGGCGAACCGGGCTCGCCACCGAACCAGGATCCATCGACGGTGACTTGAATCAATGCCGACGGAAGCACATTGGGTCGCCGCAAGATGCAATCGATTCGCTTGGGACCGTCCAGCCCAATCGCCTGAACCGCGGCGGCCCATGGCGAGAAGTAAGTCGGCGATTCTGATTTGACGCGATCAGCCAAAACATCAGCAAGGTAAAAACCATCGACTTGGTTGAGAGGTTCCGGCAATCGTTCGGGTTCCAAGAACATCGAGAACCGCTGACGGTCAGGACTCTGTTCCGTGTCGCCGAAAATGAACTCGTACTCGCCACCCTCGGGACCGGCTCCCTGCATCTCAAACAACACGCGATACAAAAGCCGTCCCGCACGACGAGCGGCCCAGTTATCCAAACGAGTTGGGTCCAACACGGTCGCGGTTTGCAAAACCCCGACGTTCACCAACGGATAAATCTGGTCGACTTTCCGAACCAGTTCCGTGCCGCCTTCGATGTCAGGTTTAAGGAAGATGCTCTCCCGCGAAAACTTGCGTGCATCTCGGTAATTCTTAGCTTCCAATGCAGCCAAAGCCTGGTCGCGTTTGTCTTCCGCCATTGATAGGAATCGAGCGTTCCATTTCTTGATCGATGACAAATCCTGGCCGCGATATTCCATTTCCAAACGCGCGAGCAACTGCTGTCCTAACTCCAACTTTCCGTCGCTAACGAGTTGCTCCATCAGCTGATCCGTCAACGCGCCAATGGCGGTCAAAACCGTTTGCGTCTTGTATTCGGGTGCGTATCGCCGCAGTTCTTCCAACATCGCCAGTGACGCACCGTACTCGCCATTCTTTGCTCGCCGTGCCGCGTCCCGCCACAGGAACTCGGTTCGCAATTGACGCATCCCAGGCCGAGCCGGGTAGTCACGAATCAGCACCGATAGGAACGGGTAAGCACCGACGAAGTCACCGGCCTTGATTCGTTCTGCTGTTTCCCTCTCGAGACGTTTTTCCCAGAAATCGATGTTCTCAATGTCGGTCCACTTTGCAACAAATTCTTGTTGCTCCACACCGACAATGCTGAACTTCAGCGAACCAGTCGGCGAGGCTGGCATCTCGCGTCTGGGCAGATCCAACAATCGAGTCTTGACCCAACCGCCGCCGGACTTCTCGGTGAAGTAAATCAGGTCATGAGGCTCTTCCTGCAACAACTCCAAACCGGGAGCTTCCGGGCGACCGGTCTCGGCGTAGTTCAGCAATTGCGCGTCAGCACTGGACGTGCCCACGACGATAAGAACAGCGACCAGAAGAGCGTTCTGGGCGATGCGTGGAAAGCATCGAGTTCGTCGTAAATGCAACACGTTGGAATTCATCAAGGACTGAAATTGCATGGATCAGGCGTCACCGGGAATGTTCGTGATGTAAACGACACCTTCCGTGCCCGGAACCAGCAACTTGTCGCCAACAGGCAACGGGCCGGCCGACAAAGGTTGCCCCAGGATAGTTGTACCAACCACGTCGCCCGAGGCGGGATCAACCGCGGTCAACCAACCATCTTTGCCGGTCAGAACCCAGCGACCACCGGTCGAAACAACCTGATCAACCAACAAACCGCCTTCTGGCATTTGCGTTTGGAAGAGAGGTTCACCCGAAGCACTGAAGCCTCGCAACGTCTGGTCGTCAGTGATCAACAGTGCGATCTCTCCACCGGATTCCGATGACGCAACGATGGGCCCCCAAACGATCCGTCCGTCCAAGACCTTCTTGAACGTTTGCTCGAGTCCCGTTTGGTCGTGTCCGACCAAGTAGTCCGATGCGGGACCGCTGATACTGCCGAGCAAGCTTGATTCAATGCCTGCCACGGTGCCCAAGAAAGGCGACTCCAAATCGACGCTCGACAACTCTCGGATCTGATCGCCGACTCGCAATCGATAAAGCTTCTTCCGACTGTCTGCGATCAACACTTGATCCGGGTCAGCGGCACTCTTGATTGGGTTGGTCCACTGAACCGTGGCGGTTGGGTCGCTGGCTGGTTGGAATGGAGCCCCTTTGACGCGTCCGGTTTGCCAATCCATTAACACAGCACGTCCGGTATCAAGCGGCAAGAACAAACCACCGCCGCTGAACGTTGCCACTCCAGTCGGCTTAGGCCCCGTCAATTGGAACGTCACCTTGCGAAGCTTTTCACTTCGACGTGTGGGGTCGTAGATCAACGCTTCACCCTTCTGAGATTGGTTCAGCAGCATGCGTCGAACTTTATCAACCACAATTGGATCTTGGAAACTCATCGAGATTCCATTCGCACCTGGGTTTTCGATCGGGCCTTGCGTCGATCCCGCCGAGAGCGAATCAGACGTCAACTCGAACAGAGCACCTTGGCTGGTCACCGCATGAAAGCCGCTTTCGGGAGCACGCGTGATCATCGCGATCGGTGTTCCGACATCGGTCCGCCACAATTCGCGTCCCGTCTTGGGTTCCGCCGCCGTCACACGAATCGCTGATGTGCCTTTCAACACGCGAGCGTGAACGAGAACATCGTCAAGCGACAATGGTTGGCCGATGAAGGTGTCACCTTCGTTTTTGCCCCAATCGTAAACAACTCGCCCCGTGTTGATTTGCAATTCATAGCGACCGATGCGTTTGCCGGTGATCCACATTTGGCTGCGACCGACCGCCATACGAGTCAGTGTGGGTTTGTCATACGCGGCAACCTGTTGAGCGATTAACGAGACCTGATCTTTTTCAGATGTTGGCTCAATGTCGTACACCGCAACTTGGCCACGATCAGTCAACACGATCAATCGACGGTTTTGAACAATCGGTGGAACGACAACATTGCCATCCAAGCGGAACGGACTCTGAGCGACCTGGATGTTCTCGCCGTTTTCATCGACTTTCAGAACGTGAACTTGAGCGTAGTCGCTGCCGGCGTTTTCAATCACAAACACATGACCGAGCAATGACACAGGAGCGACCGCAATCGTTCCTTCGTCATGTTCGAGATACAAGCTTTCGATGCACTTGCCATCGCGTGCGTTGAGCACATACAGGTTGCTGTGACTGCCGGGGATATAAACTCGATTCAGCGTGTCATCCAGTCCAGCGGGAGTCGACAATTCTTGCGACATATCCGTCGACCATTTGACGTCTCCCGAGTCCGAATCCAACGACACCAACGTGCCAGAATCCATGGTCACCAAGATGGAATCGCGTCCCGAAACGGGTTCGACAAATGGCTCGCCAAACTTCGCCCGCCATTCGACTTCGCCGTCTTCTCCGCGGCAGCGACGAATTTCATCGTTGGTCATATCAGACAAAAGGACCGCGGTGCCATCGTCCAATCGCAACGGCGTGTAGTCTTCGCCTTGCCCGGTGTAATCTCGCCATAGCAAACGACCGTCGTCGACCGCGAACGCCAGCACCGATCCACCGGCACGCAGGAAAAAGACTTCTTCTTCCACGCCCGGAATGGAGTCACCCTGACGTGTCGTCAGAACAATGGACTTCACTGCAGCGTCGCTGGCCGGTTCGTTCGTGATCTTTGGAGTCTTTGCCGATGGCTTGACCAACGTCTGTTGAATGTCGCTCGCTTCTTCGATCAATGTCACCAAACGCGGGTCTTTGGCCAGCTCGGGAAAGTCGCGAAGCAACAAATCGCGTTCGTCGTAAGCTTCCTTCGTCTTCTTTTCCGCCAATGCGGATTGCATGGCTGCTTCGGTTGCATCCAAGCGAACGTTGCGATCAATTTCGCGTTTGACGCGGTTGCGTGCTTCACTCAGTTGCAACAAGCGACCCGACAACGTCGTCTTCATTGTCGACAACATGTAGTTTGGGTTGTCGATCAACGTTTGCTGCTCATCGAGTCGCTCGAGCAGACGCCGTTTCTCTTCGGTTTCTTTCGCCGCCTCGGCTTCTCTTGCAATGTTCTCTGCGACATCGACGAGAAAACCGGCCAGGTTGCCACGTTCATCGTTCATTGCCTCTTCATCGATGATCGTCGGCAGTTTTTCCTTTGCCATTTCCAACCCGGCAACCGGGTCAGTCATTTGCTCGGCACGAAACAATTCGCACATCGTGATTCGTGTTCGAGCCAGCGAAGAGTACTGGCTGTTCTGGCCAAACTGGTCGAGGTATGCGATGTAGGCGTCTTGAGCAGGTTGATAGCTTTGGCTGTCGTATTGCTTATTCGCCAACGCAATGAACTCGTCCGCGTTGCCTTTCGACAGCACAAACCAAAGCACACCGCCAGCGATGATCAAGAATCCGATGATTCCCAAGTAGCCATAAATTTTGAACGAGTCCCACGTGGACTTGGTCTCTGGCTTCTTCACTCGAGCAGACGGGCGACCGCGAGCCGGCGCGCCGTCCATCGCATCGCCCATGACTTCCGCCTCGGCGACCACTTCAACAGGTTCCGCCTCGATGGCTTCGACTTCCACCGGATTGTCACCAAATGGGTCGTCGTCTTCGATAACGGCTTCGGCAACCTCTTCGTCGTCGATCAATTGCGCCGTCAAATCTTCTTCGCCTTCGATCACTTCCGCAGCTTCGGAATCATACGATTCGCTGCGTAGTTCACCGATCAGCTTGGTCGCTTGGAATCGTGTCAGTTGCCCATTGTCGACCAACAACTTGGCCACCGCTTCGGGCGTCACGCGTGAACCACCTTGAGACATTTGTTCTCGCAACGCCTCAATGATCTCTTGGTCCAAGAGACCCCGCCGTTCCAGTTGGTCAATCAGTTCGTTTGCAAGCATGTTGATGAATGTGAAACCGCCGACCATCGAGCCGGTGGGTTCTGTTGGTGGATAGAAAAGACAAGAGGCAAAGAATCACAACTGCTGACGCGGGGACATTGTCAGCGTGCGATGAAGGGGACGAGCGTCTAGAAAAGGATCAGTCAAAACCGTCGACTTCCGTGACCTGCAAAGCCGCAAAACCGGCAATCGTTCCAGCGTCCATGCCATCGACCAAAAACTGTAGCTTGGCATTTTCGTGAACCTTGATGTTCAGCTGCATGCCGTCGCGATTGTCGCCCACCGCCTCTTTCAGGGCGGTGATCAAGTTCTGCTTGCCAGGCGTTTCTCTTTCCCATTCAGGAGCAAGAACGAGGAAGCCACCGTTCTCGTCGATCTCGAGTTCGACAGGATCCTTTTCGTCGGTTGGATCAGGATCGGGATTGGAACTTGGCAATTCGGATTGCTGGCGAGGCATCTGGATCGATTTCTGCAACGAAAAGCTGGCCGTGACCATGAAGAAGATCAGCAGCAAGAACGTCACATCGACCATCGGAGTCATGTCCAGCTCACCGTCGTCGCGCTTTTTTCGCGGCGGCAAGGCATCGTCGTCATCGTCATCCAAACTGAACGCGGCGGGCTCGACCGAGTCAGCTGCCGCAGCGACATCCCCCATCGCGGCGTGAGCTTTGGAAGCAGCACTTCCGACAGCTGCCAACTCAGGCTCCGCATCCACAACCGGCTCCGCTGAGACAGCTTCGACCGCCACTGGTTCGGCCTCGATTGGCTCAGCTTCCACCGGTTCGGCTTCCACGACCGCGGGCGCCTCCGGGATCGTGATGGGTGAGTCACAACCTGGGCACCGAATTTTTCGTCCGCCCAAGCGTTCGTTCACGAGACGTGACTCACCGCAGGAAGGGCACTCAAATTGGATTGACATGTTTGTCACTCAAAACGGATGCGGGATAGGAACGAATGAAAAAGGTACCTGACAACTTTTTCTGACTCGTTGCTTACTGTTCTTTGACGGCGATGTAAGTGAATTCCAAATCTTGAAACGCATCACCAACGATCTTCTGAACTCTGGTGACCTCGGACACCTTCACCTCCGCGTCCCCGAGCAACATCACTTGGTTCTTGTTCGTTCCGATGGACTTTTCCAATTCACCGGTAAGATATTCAACGATCTCGCTGGTCGCGGTTTCTTCGTCTTTGCTGAATTCGCTGCCGTCATAGCGACGCAAAATCGCGGGTGAATCACCGCCGGCGGGTTCAATGAAAATGACGGCCGAATCCTTCGCGGAAATGGCCAAGCCGTTCGTGGCTTCCGGAATTTTCCCTGTTTGCGTCGGGTCCATTTTGGACGCAACCACAAAGAAGATCAGCAGCAGGAACGTGATGTCGATCATCGGAGTGATGTCCATCTCCTCCTCAGGACGCTTCTTGCGAGGCATCGCTGGCTCGTCGTCATCATCATCGTCGTCAATGAAGCCTTGACTCATTATCGCACTCCTGCAGCAATCGCTTCGGCGTTAGCGGAGGCACCGTTCTTGGTTGCCGCCCCTTGTGACTTTGCCAAACCAACCTTGAAGGCTTCGAAGAATCGCTGGAGACCGGATCCCAACAAGTCTTCCATTTTCGCGATTCGAATCATCACGGTGGCAACCAACAGCATCAGCGGAATCGCGATCGCCAATCCGCTGGCCGTTGTCACCAGGGCAACTTGAATATCGCCCGCCAACGCGGAAGGTTCGACTTGCTCGGCCGTTGCGAGCGTCTTAAACGCCCCCATCATCCCGAACACCGTCCCGAACAACCCGATCATGGGAGCACTCTTGATGACCGTGCTGACCCAGCTGAGCCGATATTCCAGATCGCTCATCACGTCGCGCTGAAAACGGTCCATCATGATTTGCTTGGCTCGTTTGAATCCTTCGTCGCGATTGACGACGGCCATATCGATCATTTGTGGAATCGCACGCACGTCTCCATCGCAGTATTCGTGCACGCCTTCGTAGTCGCCCGCACGCAACATCTGCTCGACGTCATCCATGAATGCGTCTTGTTGTTCTTCCGTCTTGAATCGTTTTTGGCCGACGCGAGTCCAGACGATCACGATCTGATACAGCCCCCAAAGCGCAACGGCCGCAAGTGCCAGGTACGTTGAGTTGGAGATAATTTCGTACAGCGAAGTTTCAGCGAGCAACAACGTTTTGTCCTAAGTACTTTCAGAGTGATACGGTTGTTTGTTTGGATTCGGTTGGGCGTCCCGCTGAGGAGACAACTTGGTTTGGTGCCAGCCCGCTTTGCCTCGCGTTCTGGACTTGGTTGGATGAGGTTTCCATCAGGCTCGTGTTGGTCGTGCGACCGGATCGGAGCCGAAAAAGATTCCCCGGGGGTGAAGACGACAAGGTCGCCTCACTCCATTGTGGTCACCCGTTTGGAAATTTCACGTCATTTGCCTTTACGGTACCGCTGATCCACGACTTCGAATTGGTACCCGCTTCCGCTCGCGGTGCTTTGGAAGATCGTTTTCGCGATCGAAACAACGCTTGGATGCCCCTTTTCTTTGGCGTATTCGAGCTCGATGTGGGCCAGTTCGTTTTCCAACTGCTCCGGAATGAACTTCAACATCTGCCGACCGGTGACGTTGATTCCGGCCTGAGTCAGCAAGGTTCGGTCGAACTGCATCAGGGGGCTGGGTGTCGTCCACATGAAGTACAGACGTTTTTCTGATTCACTGTCGTCGACGTGCCGAGACTTTGGTTTGCTCGCCAAATTGCTGGCGTAGTCGACGCCTTGAACCGAACCGCCGATCGCCCCGAGCTCAATTTTGTAGTAATCCAACTGGCTGGCGTACGGCTTCAGCCCCTTGGCCGAAAAGTTCAATTGCCAACGTTCGAATCGTGGAATGATGTCTTCGCCTTCACCCTCCGGCCCCGGTGGACGGCTGTCACCCTTTCCCGTGCCCGCGGTGCTGGCCGTGGCACTCGTGTTCATGGTGTCCAGAGCACCGGCGACGCTGCTGACCGCATCGGTCACCGCCTCGATCGTGTCCTGCAGGGTGGGCTCCATTAGCTCCTCGACTTCTTCCGCTCCCGGCGGTTCAAAGTCGCGTTCGAAACCTTCGGCGTTGTCGGCACGACCAGCCGCATTTTCCTCGATCGGTGGGAATGACTTGACTCTTTCCGGCATTCGCATCGTCAACCAGACGATGAACAGCATCAGAACAAAGGCACCAATAAACAAAATCAGCGACATAAACAGCGAAGTCACCACGTCGAACTTGCTGGTCCGCAAACGTTCGCGTTCTTCCAATCGCTGCTTCTGAATCTCGGTCATGCCATCCGTGCTGGCAGACCCCGCCCCTTGCGACGCACCGTCATTGCTCGTGATATTTGATTTTTCGTCGATCTGTGGTTCGTCGATCACGTTCTGATCGGAAGAAGCCATGTATCAATCCTTGAGCAAGGAACGACCAATTCGTTGGCCAGGAAAAGTGTTTTGAAGAGTCCGATTGACGAGACGCACCATGATAGCGTACTTTTAGCACGCGTTGAATGAAAACTTCGCAGATGTCGCATCGAGGTTGGCAAAGAACCACCCCTCTCGACTATGCTCGTTTGATTCAAAAAGGTTAGATAGCTCAGTTGGTAGAGCACGGCCCTGAAAAGGCCGGTGTCGGCGGTTCGAGCCCGCCTCTAACCACTCCCATCTTTCTTGCCTTTCGTCGCCGGAATCACCCGACCGACGAAAGAGCCTCTGATTCGCGGCCGATCGCCGCATCGAGCCAAACAAGCGGCCGGAACCTCTTCGAATCAGCGTGTGCCCAAATCGGCTTTCGCCTGGCCACCTGTCGCCGCCGAAAAAATCCGGCGGCGAACTCTTACCGGCAACCCAAGCGGGCTATTTCCGGCCAATGGCTTCCAAGTAGGCGTTCAGTTCCTGACGAACCTTCGGGAACAGCAGGAACAGCCCGATCATGTTGGGAAAGACCATCGCGAAAATCATCGCGTCGGAGAACTCGATGACTGACCCCAGCGAAACCGCTGCCCCGATCACCACGACCAAGCAAAACAGCAATTTGTAGGACAAGTCAGCAGCGGTGCTGCGTCCGAACAAATACTTCCACGACTGCAGACCGTAGTAGGACCATGAAATCATCGTTGAAAACGCAAACAAGATGATCGCGATCGTCAGCAGGTAGCGGAATCCGGGTAACACACTGTCAAACGCGGCCGAGGTCAAATCCACCCCGCCCATTCGAGCACCATCGATCAACACAGTGCTGGTTGCCGAGTCGACTTGCCCCCATGCGAACGAATTGTCCGCGTTGAAAAGGACGATCACGATCGCGGTCATCGTGCAGATCACGACCGTATCGATGAACGGCTCCAGCAACGCAACGATTCCTTCGGAAGCGGGAAAACGCGTCTTCACGGCCGAGTGAGCGATGGCGGCGGAACCCGCTCCGGCTTCGTTCGAAAACGCAGCTCGACGGAAACCTTGCACCATCACACCCAGCAAACCACCAAAGCCAGCCTCCAACGAGAACGCACCTGAAACGACCTGCCCAATCGCCCAAGGGACGCTTTGAATGTGCATCAAAATGATCCCGAGAGCGGCAACCACGTACATCAATGCCATCAGCGGCACGACCTTCTCCGTGACTTTCGCGATTCGCTTGATGCCACCGATGATCACAATCGCGACCAAAACCGCCATCACCAAACCGATGATCGTCCCTGATGACCCCGTGTCAGGAAGCCCCAACAAGGACTTGATTTGCTGAGCGGCTTGGTTGGACTGAAACGCGTTGCCTCCGCCAAACGATCCACCCACGCAGAAAATCGCGAAGAGCACACCCAGGACTTTTCCAACGGGCGCCAACTCACGCTCGGCCAGGCCTTTCTTGAGGTAATACATCGGCCCGCCGTGAACCACGCCGTTGGCATCCACATCGCGGTACTTCACACCCAAGGTGCATTCAACAAACTTGGTCGACATACCAAGCAAACCGCAGACAACCATCCAAAACGTTGCCCCGGGACCGCCAGCGGCAACCGCGACGGCGACCCCAGCAATGTTGCCCAAACCAACCGTTCCCGAAACCGCGGTCGCGAGAGCCTGGAAGTGTGAAACCTCACCTTCGCCCTCGTCGCGAATGGTGTCGACCAAGTCACCGTCGACCTCCATGACCTCGACTCCCTTCGGAATGTCTTGGCCTTGTTTCTCTATTTCGTCGAACTTCCCGCTGACCACCTCGATGGCCAAAGGAAATAACCTCAAGTTGACGAACCCAAATGCGATCGTGAAGAACAACGCTCCACCGACCAGCAAGATCAGCACCAACGGCAGCGGCCCAACGCCAGGCAGCTCCACGCTGAAGAAAACAACCGACCCCCAGGCGTCAGCGACTGGCCTGAATAACTTATCGACCTGCTGGTCCAACCCCAACGCCGGTTCCTCAGCGGATGCCTCAGCAACCGGCTCCTCCGTCACCTCCAACTGAGCCACTTCTTCTTGCGCGAATGCAGCCACTCCCCCCGTCCCAAAAAGGACAACAACCAAGGTGACGATTCTTAGCAAGCTGAAACGAGCGAGCTTTGACAACAACATGAAGACTCCTGTACGAAGGACTGATTCGAACCAAAATGAAGGGGAGATGGGCCATAGGATAGTGAATCCTTCGCAAACGCGTCGGGGGTTTGTCACCAGGGATGTGCCAAGAAACACTCGAAAGCGGCTGAACTCGCAAAAAAGTAGCCTTAAGTGACAAAACTCTGCATTCTGAACGTCGTCGGACTGACTCCAAAACTGCTTCGTCACGCACCCAACCTGGCTGCAATGGGAAATCACCGACCTTGGACCAGCCCGGTCCCGGCGGTGACCTGCACCAGCCAAGCGACGATGCTGACCGGATTGGCCCCGCGAGACCATGGCATCGTCGGCAACGGGTGGCTGTATCGCGACACCCAGGAGATCCGCTTCTGGCAGCAAGCCCGCACGCTGGTTCAAGGCGACGTTTTTTACGACCGCTACGAAACCGCCAAAATGTTTTGGTGGTTCAACCAATCCACCACAGCCAAGTACGGGGCCACTCCCAAACCGCACTATGGATGCGACGGCAGCAAAGTCTTCGACATCCTGGATTGGTCAGGCTGCAACCTCACCGAGAAGCTCGGCCCATTCCCGTTCTTCGGCTTCTGGGGCCCCGCCGCCGGCATCGCTTCGAGCGACTGGATCGCGAAAGCCACCGCTTTGGTGATGCGAGAGAAACAACCGCAACTGACGCTGTGCTACCTGCCTCACCTGGATTACGACTTTCAACGACTTCCCGATCACGATCCAGCCCGAGTGGCGGAGGTCGACGCGGCCGCGGCCAAAGTCATCGAGGCCGCCGGCGAAATTGGTGCTCGAGTCGTGGTGGTCAGCGAGTACGGCTTGGTCCCCGTCGACACGCCCGTCGGCATCAACCAAGTCCTCCGACGCAACGACTGGCTGAAGGTCCGCCGCGGCCCATTCGGCGAAATCATGTTGCCTGGCGAAAGCGATGCCTTCGCGGTTTCCGATCACCAACTAGCCCACGTCTACGTCCGCCGCCCCGAGCTGATCCCCACCGTTCGCAAAACGCTGGAAGAAACCCCCGGCATCGCGTCGGTCGTTGAACCCGGCAAACTGCAACTGGATCACCCACGAAGCGGCGAGCTGATCGCTCTGGCAGAACCAAACGCCTGGTTCACGTACTACTACTGGCTCGACGATGCCTACGCGCCGGACTTCGCTCCGACCGTCGACATCCATCGCAAGCCTGGTTACGACCCGTGCGAACTGTTCATGACCAGTAAACTTCGCGCGGCAGCACGGTTGGCCCAAAAGAAAGCCGGCCTCCGTTACAAAATGGACGTGATCCCGCTGGATCCAACACTGGTCCGCGGCAGCCACGGCGTCCTCCCGACAGACCACAGCGATGGCCCACTGGTCATCGGCCCCGGTGAGCCCCCTGAAAACATGCAAGACTTTCCAAGCTACGTCGAGCAGCTCCTAGCTCCTAGCTCCTAGCTCCTAGCTCCTAGCTCCTAGCTCTCGTGCTCGTGCTCGTGCTCGTGCTCGTGCTCGTTTTTCGATGACGAGTACGAGCACCGGTCCGCGACCTGAGCACGAGCACGACTGGGGCGTAACTTATTGCAAACGAAACGGGATCAAATGTCGTAGTCCGCGCCATCTTCAGACACTTCGCCGAACTTCATCGCCATTCGGGTAAGCATCGCGACGACACGGACGAGTGAAAGCTTGAGTTCCTTGCTGCGAATAGATGTCATGCCACCGGTTGCGACCAAAACATCCTGGATTGCTGAACACTCCAGCGCCGAACCGCGGGCAATATCAAGAAACCGAGCTCGATCCCGCAAGCTTCGCTTTCCGTTTCCTTCCGCAATGTTCAACGGAATGGACTGGGCCGCCCGCAACCACTGATCGCGAGCATGACGATGCAGCCCGCTCAGTGAATCAGAGACCAGGAAAGCTGAAGAAACATACTCAACTGCCACCCGGTAGACATCCAGTCGCTCGTGATCGAATTGTGGCTCCCCCATCGACGTGCCTCGCCTTTCCAAAAAGCATCAGAACAAATCGACCGACGTCCGCCTTTTCGATGACGAGTACGGGCACCGGTCTGCGACCTGAGCACGAGCATGACTGCCGCACAACCTGTCACGAGCCAGCGGCACTCGAAACACTCTCGGCGTCCTGCGACTCCCGCTTGGGATCGTGCAGCGGGAAATACTCTTCCACGACCGAGTGAAACTCTTCCGGCGTCGAAACCTTGGCCACGTGAGTCCGGAAGTAGCGAGCACCGTGTTTGCCTTGGGCGTAGCAACACGCGTATTTGCGCATCAGCACCGTTCCTTTTTCGTCGCCAAAGCGATCCACCACCAACTGGTAATGCTTCAGCATCACATCGCGTTGCTCCGGCAAAGTCGGCTCGGGCGGAATCGGTTCGCCTCGCAGCGCCGCGGCGGCTTGGGCAAACAACCACGGTCGGCCAAGGCACGCGCGAGCGATCATGACCGCATCAACGTCATACTGATCGAACGCAGCAACCACCTTTTCAGCGCTGTCCAAATCGCCGTTCCCAATCAACGGAATGTTGCGAAGGTGCGATTTGATTTCGCTGATCCGTTCCCAGTCGGCATTGCCCCGGAACATGTCCGCCGCCGTCCGGCCATGAACGGTGAGTGCCGCCGCCCCCGCCTCTTCGACCACCCGAGCGATCTCGTTGCAATTGATGTTTTCGCGACTGCACCCCAATCGAATCTTGGCAGTCACCGGAGTCGGAGCACACACCTCCACCAATCGCGAAATGATCGCGTGCATCCGATTGGGTTCTCGCAGCAAGTAGCTTCCGCTGTGAGCCTTCTCGGTAACTTGGCGAACGGGGCAACCAAAGTTGATATCCACCACGCTGACGCGGTATTCCTCGGCCAATCGTCGCCCGACTTTGGCCATGGTCTCCGGATCATTGTCCCAAATTTGAACCGCCAGCGGTCGGGGTTCATCCGCCACCCCCCACAATCGATCGGGGTGTTCGGCTTCATTTTCGTCCAACCAAACGAACCCACGAGCGTTGACCATTTCGGTCGCCAGCAGCCCTGCGCCGCCGAATTGACGTACAATGTGACGAAACGCAGCGTTGGTGAACCCAGCCATGGGCGCCTGCAAAATCGGCGGATCGATGACCAAATCACCAATCCGAAGCGGCGGCACGGTTCGCGTGGGGGCAGATACAGGCGTGGCGTCTTTTTCAATCATTCGACGGTCGGCTTTCGCGGCGGTTTGTTTTCACTTCAGTTTATCGTCGCTTTGCAAAATTGGCGAATCGCCCGTTCATGAATCCAAAGCCTTTTCGCGTTGGTCTGGTCGCTTGGCATGCACTACCGGCCATCGTTCCGCCTGCCACGCTCCCCAACGCTGATGGCGCCCTCGCAGAAAACTCAATCACAGAGCCTCCCTCACCAAAGAGGTACGGCGAGACGTTCGGCGGGTTAGAAACCGCAATGTGGACCCTCGCTCAACACCTCTCCCGACAACCAGACATCGAGCCCGTCTGCTTTTTGGAAACCGATCGACCACGCAACGGAACCGTGGCATGGCCCACTGAAGTCGAGGGCGTGAAGCTCGAAATCAGTGTCAGTCGGTTTCGAGCGATTCGCCACGCCGTGGGAGAATGCATCGACACGGAATCGAAACGCATCAAACGCTTCTCACCGCACTTGCTGTGGCAAATTCCTTTTCTGGCGATGACACGACCATTCCGGTCTCGCGATCCAATCGACAGCCACCCGGACCCTCGCTTGATCGACCAATCCATCGACGCCTGGATCAGTTTCGGGGTCAACTCTTCAAGCTCACGGGTGGTGGCGACCGCGACAGCGGAACACACACCAAGCTTCGTCTGCGTTCGATCCAACGCAGGACTGGAGGACGGATTGGCAACCGACTCAGAGTACCGGAACGAATGCGGCGAACCATCCTCCGCTCGTCGCTATGCGTTGCTGCAATCTGATCACGTCGTCTGCCAAAGCCAATGGCAAATCGACCGACTGAGACAGATGTTTCATCGCGAAGGATTGCTGGCCCGAAACCCCATTGTTCGCAAAGACTGGCAACCGCCATTTGCCACACCCGCTCCCAAACCATTCCAAGAGCAATTCGACGTACTCTGGATTGGTCGCTACGACGATTTCCACAAGCGTCCTTTGCTCATGCTGGAAGCCGCCAAAAAGCTACCGCATGTGTCATTCAAAATGATCGTCAATCCATTCGACCCAGACATTGAAAGACTCATTCGTCACGAAGCTCCCAAGAACGTTGAACTGATCGACCGAGTTCCCTTCGCCCAAATGCCGACGGCCTTTGCAGCGGCCAAGCTATTCGTGTCAACGGGAAGCTTGGAGCACGAAGGTTTCCCAAACGTCCTGTTGCAATCTGCCGCCTCTCACACGCCCATTGTTGCGTTGTCAGATCACGACAACTTTTTGTCGCGTTCGGGCGCGGGAGTTGATTGCAACGACTCCGTTGAAATCCTGGCACACCACATCGACAAGCAACTAAAAAGCAATGCGATCAACTGGGCGAAGGTGGACGACTACCTGGATCAACATCACAGTGCTGATCTGATCGCAGACAATTTCGCCAATTGGATTCGCTGCTCGATCGCGAACGAGCCCATCGTGCCTGCATCCACTAGCGAGACGCCCTGACCGACGCCCCGCTTCTCAAGAGAATCACTGATCAACGAAGACATGCTTCGGATTAACAGTGAGGTACCAATCCATCCAAGCTCTCTCTGCTTTGCGCAGCTCACTTTCGGTCGGTTTGTCAGGCATCTCGAATCCCTCAAATTTCCGACTGATAAATCGCAAGCCGTCTCTCGCGTACCGGCGCACTGCCAAGTCAGGATCACTGAGTGCAAAGATGAGTGCCGGCACCACTCGCATGTCGTCACTTTTGCCCAACAATCGGGCTGCAACTCGGCGAGCTTGGTAAGACTGACTGCCTCGAACCAATCGCTCCAATCGATCCAGCTGAGCACGCAGTTCTTTTGGATCGGTTGCCAACTGCATGTTCTCGGGTAACGACTTTCCTTCCAGAGCTTCATTGCCATCGTCCTCGAGAGCCGACAACAAATCCAACACCGACGCGCCAACCGGCTCACCCTTGATCTGTGAACCTTCGCGACGAATCTTGGTTGTGTCCTTGGGCAACCCCTGACCACCGGCAAGAGTACCGCTGCTGGCCGCCGCAATACTTCTCTGAGTACTCCGGATCAGAAACAAAATCGCGAAACAAGTTCCCGCAACCGACCCAGAGTGGTCATGGTCCTCAACACCCCAACCGCCCGACTTAGAATCTTGATAGCCGATTAGTTCGTCGACGCCCTGGTTGTACCAACTAGGACTCTCGTCGGGCTTCAAACCAAGTGCAATTTCCTTGAAGCTCTCGTAACGTTCCTGGGTGTAGAGCTGGTAGTAGTAGTAATCCTTAGCAGCTCGCTTGTATTCGGTGTTCGCCAAATATCGATCGGAAGCCTTGATCGCGTTGATGACCTTTTCGCTATTCACCGTCGCGCCCTTACGCCGTTCGCTGTTTGCATCTGGCACGTAGAGTTTGATTGCCTTTGGAGCACCTGGAAAGGCCGACATATCTGAGCGGCTCGTATCCCCCCAAAGCCGCAACGCATCGCCAGCGATCAGAATGCTACTCCCACCGGCATAGGCCATCGCAGGGTAAACGTCTTTCTGCCGAATGTTCGGCCTTCCTGGTCCGGGATCCTCCGCCTGGTACGGCCAACCACCACTTGGGTCTTGGACTCGAATCAACCACTTCGCGCACGCCGCGACGCGTTTGTAGTCGAGCGGAATCCCAGCGTGGTCCAACGTCCAAATGGCGAGGACACCGTATTGGGTCTGAGAAATATCCCCCGTTTTGTGGCCGATGTAACTGAATGCTCCGTTGGGGTACTGCAATTCGTACAAGAATCCTTGCAGGGTTTTCAGCTCCGATTTGTATTTGTCCTTGTCGACCTCAGCCAGCAACATGACGGCGACGGCAGTGGAATACACCTCGAAACTGATCCCGGGAACATTGCGCTTCCCACTGCGGATCACCCCAACCATCGTCTTGACCGCCGCGATGCCTTGCTGGACGACACGCGCGTTAGGATCGTGTTTCACTTTGAAGTGGGTGTAAGCAACCAAGGCACGCTCGCCCAATCCACCAGCAAATCCGCTCGTTCCGTAGTGATAGTCCTTGGGGTCGGCGTTCTCGAGGTAAACCAATCCCCGGTCGACCATGTTGACAACTTTGGTGTCAAACGGGGTGTACGCGAGAGCCGTGTTCGAATGAAGACAAATCGCAGCGAGACTTGCAAATGCCCAAAGAAGGGTCTTGAGTATCATCTAAAGCCTTTGAGCGTTCGTGTGGTGGCAGACGATGGTCGAGATCTCTCACCCGATCGTCGAGCGAGAGCATCATTTTGTGCCCGGCTGTTCGGGCTCCGACCGATTTTCTCTAGCGTTCTCGCTTTGGACACCGTGAATCGAACAAAGTGGAACGCTCGTCTTCGATCAGCGCGAAGCCAGGTTGCACCGGGTTCACATCCTTTCGAAGTGCCGGCAGAGCCGTTAAAAACTTGACCGAGTGAGTTTCATCGGTGTTCGAAGTATAACGTACGGACGTCTTTTTTTGCAACGAAAAGGGTGCTTTTCTGCTGACCGTAGAGGTTCGCTGACACCGGTGGAGACCATCGAAGCGGGGACCGGGCAGACGACACCCCCCGGTCCGCCGCGCAGCTTAAACCGACGTCTCACGCCAAAACGAAGACCGAATCGAAAGGACACGGCATTTTGGGCAACGAACAACGGGGTGATGGGATCCCTTCCTTTCCCTGGTTTTCGCTGGCGATTGGTCTTCTCGCAATTGCATTGGGCGTCCTCTGGCTGGTTCCAACCGAAGTCGTTGAAAAAACAGTCACCATCGGTGATGGAGAATCAGCTCGTGTACTGGCTGCCAAGCTACGAGAGCTGCTTCTTCCGATGTGTGTCCTCGGACTCCTCGCCTCAACGGCAAGTTGGACGCTGCGATCTCGAGCGAAATCTTTCTACGACTGTCGATTGCATTCCTGGCTCGACACTACCATCGACGACCAATCAGCAGCCCAACGTTACGCGAGCCTATCGCTGCCGGAGCACTTGTTCTGGGCAGGGTGCGCCGTCGTTGCTGTATTGGCATACGATTGGCGGACTTTGTTTTGGGGGTTCTTTGAAAGCGACGACTACTCCATGGTTGAAGTCGCGCGCAATGGAGATTTCCCTGGCTCTCTATTGTCAACACACAACGACCACGTGCTTCCGCTGCTCCGATTGGAGTACTCGGTACTGTACGAGATTTTTGGGACTAATCCATTCGCGTACAATCTAGGTGTCATCACTTCTTTATCGCTGATGCTCTACTCAGGCTGCATCCTCGCAAGGGAATGCTCGATCAATCGAATCGGCACGTTCGCTTTTCTATTCTTGTGCATCAACTGGTCCCTATGGGGCGAATTCACCGCAGGGTCGTACATCCTTCAAAAGTACATGCAGATCACCACCTGCGGGTTACTGAGTTGCTGGTCCTGGATCCGCTGGGAGAAGACACAACGATCTGGATACTTCGTCGGATGCGTGTTCGCGGTGTTGGTAGCCTGCTTGATGAACCCAAGCGGCTATTGGGTGCCATGTGCCATCCTGGTGTTCGCCGCACTCCGCTTGTTTTCACGGCACAGCCCTCACCCCGTTCGTGACACACTTCGAGACGGACGCTCACTCGCCTTCGCAGTCACTGGCGTGGTTGCACTTTCGATGGCCGTGTACCGCTACGCGTATTCGCTTCCTGGAAACAACGAATTCCTGACATTGACGGATAACCCACTCACGCTCAGCGGTTTCGTCCAACAACTCTTTGTTTTCATATCGACACTGATCGCAACAGTGTTTGTTCCGCTACCGCACCACTTCGACAAAGTGGGGCTGCTGGTGCCAGCCTTGCTTTCGTTTTTGATTGCGGCAGCAGTGTTTTTCCTTTTCGGAATCCAAGGTCTGAAGCGAGAACTGAAAGCAACAGCTGTGGCATTGGTTTTGATTCTCCTGGGGATTACGGCCATGGTGTGCTTGGGCCGTCCGATCCCGGGATTCAATTACATTGTTGCTTCGAAGTATCTTGGACCTGCCTATGTTTGGCTTTGCCTGATTGCAAGCTTTTGCATCCAGGGAATGTGGAACGCGACATCGACCGACAACCGTTCTCACTGGCGTCTTGTTCGGATCGTGTTTGGTGTCCTTGTGCTCGCGTTTTTGGCGCATGGAGCGATTGAACTGGGTGCCCGTGCCGAACTTCCCTTCTTGGACCGCGATGTGTGCCGAAACAGCAAGCTCCGCGAACAAATACGTGAGCGAAACGCCGTCAGCCGATTGCGTTCCGAGGTAGTCTCGGATTTGGAGCAAAACTCGACCCAGGATCTGCGTCTTCCAAATCTTTCGGGAGATGCAATCGCCCATGCACTTCCGGAACTAGCGTTTCCGTGGGGAGAACGGCCTTCGCTTCGAATGCTAGTACCGATGCTCGAATCCAATCCTCGCACCATCACCTGCCTGCCATTGAAGGCGTTGACCAAAGGAGATGCTATCGGTGTTTCCGATGCCACGCTTCGCGAATCGATTGCTCCTTCTTTCTTCGAGCAACTGCAGGTCAACGACCTCCTGCAAAAGATCGCGTTTGCACCTGTGGAAATTGAAATCCTTGATGGATCTGCGTTGGACAATGACGGCGAATCTCAGCACGACCAAAACTCATCTCCCAACGCAAGTCTTTCGCTAGCGATTGAAACAACCAGCGATTCTTTGCAACTCCGTGCTTCAAATGGGCCATGGAACCCGGCCAGCTATCCCATTCTTCAACTAAGGATGGCAGACAGAGCGACAATCAAATTCGACGTTGTTGTGAAAGGAGAATTCGACGTTCGTGTTTTACATCCAGTCGTGATCGACTCCGACGTAGGCTCAGAGGTCCATTTGGATTTGGCTCCGCTTTTTGAATACAGCTGTAGCGACGAAGTTAGGCTAGTTGAATTGGTCGGGGAAGAAATTGCCAAACTTTCCATCCAGAGTGCCGAATTGACCACCAAATAATGTCCGCACGTCATCACGACGCAAATCACTGTCAATCTGTGCGAGCCCCCTATCCCATTCGCAAACGATCGCCTTCTCAAAAGTCCCTCGCCCCCATAGACGCATCCAGTGACAGCTAACTCACGATCTTTGTTGCTGTACCGCCACGCGTCGAACTGGCATCCGGTTCCCAATCCATCCTCATATCGAAGGCTCACCGAGTGTCACTCCTCCGATCAAGCACTCGGCTTGCGTATCGTTCGCTTACGGGTGAGCCGCAATGAGCAATAGCACTCCAACAGAAAGACGCTCGTGGCCGCGTCGAATGCTAAATCGATTAGAAGTCGATCGGGCGACGTTTTATGCGGTCGCAACACGGTACTGGCAATTCGTGTCTGGACCAGTGACGCTTTGGTTGGTGGTTCAGTTTTTCACACCTGAAGTGCAGGGTTTCTATGTAACATTCTGGTCCGTGATTAGCCTCCAAATGTTCTTCGAACTAGCGTTCCCCCAGACCATCGTGACCATGACGAGCCATATTTGGAGTCAGCTCGATCTGGACGACAGCAATCGACTGGTTGGAAAGTCTGATGCAATTTCGCGACTGACTCATCTAATGCGAATTTCGGTGGTGATGCAGGTAGTCCTTGCATCACTCTTTGCTGCTATCGCAAGTTTCTTTGGTCTGTGGTTCTTTGCCGATGATCCGTCGGCTCAAACAATAACCTGGCGGGGCCCATGGTTGACATTGGTGGGGCTTTCTTCGATTGCATTCGCGTTGATTCCATTCTTGGCAGTGCTGGAAGGATGCGATCAGGTTCGCGAAATACACAAGCTTAATTTGGTCCGTGGCATCGCAGGCAGTCTCGTCGTTTGGATTGCCATTCCGTTGGGTGCCGCTCTCTGGATTCCCGCGATCGCAACGGCGGTGCGTTTGCTTTGTGAAATTGGCTGGATGGTGGGGAAATACCCTCGCTTCTTCGCGGCTTTCGCCAAACGCCCGACGGGAGAAAGGGTTGCCTGGCGCAAAGAGGTCTGGCCATTTCAGTCGAAATTGATGTTGAAGGGTTTCTTCAATTACTTCAATGCGGATGTGATGCTTCCGGTCTTGTTCCGGTACCAAGACGCTGTCGTTGCTGGACAATTCGGCCTGACTTGGAACATTTTGCAATCGATACGAATGGCCTGTTCATCCTGGGTGCGAACTCGCGTCCCTCGATTTGGCGTTTTGATCGCGGAGCGAAACTACAAGGAACTTGATCGAATTTATTTCCGAGTTGGAAAGATCGCTGCTAGCTTGCTAGCTCTGCTTGGCTGTGTGTTTGTCTTGGGTGTGGCTGGATTGGATTATTTCGACTTCCGCTACGCACATCGTTTTCTTCCCGTACTTCCAACGACACTGCTCATCACTGGATTGTGGACAGCATTGGTATTCGAGTTTCAATGGCTCTACCTCCATGCTCACGGCAAATCACCTTATCTAACTCTGAGTTTGATAGCTTGTTGTATCAGTGGCTTACTTATCTGGTGGGCAGGGTTCCACTATGGTGCAATTGGTGTAAGCCTCGCTTTTCTATTCATGCAGGGGATCGTCTACCTTCCGCTATCGACGGTGGGATGGTTTCATTTGCGACGACAATGGCATCATGACGAATGAGAGCAGCGAATCAATTTCGCCAGTTCGTTTCCCGTTCAGCCACAGATCTCAAAGCCAACGGATACCCGTTCGGAAACTAACGTTGCATTCAATCAGCGCCCGTTCGCGAGCAGTTCGTCCAACGCTCAATTTCTCATTTTGCAATGGAGGCCAGGTGAGATGACGAAGCGTCGCTCCGTTGATTCACACCAACCGTCTAAAGAATGGCGTTGGCGAAGCTTGCTGTGGGCTCAGTTCGTTGGGCTGGCGATCAGCATGATGCTCTGCTGGCATTCATTCGATGAAGCCCTTCCAGCCGAACAGTCTGCTCGCTTCCTGGTCGCGACCTGGAGGATTCTTCAGACATCCCTCCCTTTGACTGTCTTGTTTGTCGCCGGTTGTGTTCTGCGATACGAGCGTTTGGCTTGCACAATGATGACATGCTGGTGGTATTGGATCTTCGTAGATCTGATCGTTCATCGGTGGACCGGAATGCATGTCGCTTCAATTGAAGCCTTCCGCCTTCTTTCCGAGAAAATGCTTGGGTTGCTGCCTTACCTGCACTTGGGCATGGCGACGCGCTTTGGAATCGGATTGGCGTTACTACTTCTACTGACCCAAATCGGACGGATTGCAACCCGAAGAGTTGCGAAGCGATGCAGCGATGCGGGGAACAACCTGAGTTCACTGGGAGCTTCAATTGCCTGGGTAGGTGCGATTTTCTTGCTCGCAATCCCCGCGTGGCTGTCTTGGCCGACTGTCCTAGCCGAGGTGCAAACGGAACCCTCACGACATGCATTCAGCGTCATCGGTTGGCCAGCTCCCAAAAGAAACGATGTGACGGCGTTCTTGGCGAACGAAGCTATTTCTCTGAAGTTGACGAATGCTGCGATTCGTCGTCGTACACAAGCATTTCGTCTGAACGTAGCAACGACTGAACCCAAGCAACGCCCCGATGTTCTGTTCATCGTGGTGGAATCACTTCGGCCAGAGTTAATTGATTTGGATGTGATGCCACATGTGAGCATTGCCGCCGAAGATGGTCTTTGGATGCAGCGGCATTTCTCTGGTGGCAACGCGAGTTCCCTGGGCCTGTTCTCACTGTTCAACGGTTTGGACGCAGTCTGGTTCTACCGATCGGATGTGAGATACGCACCAGCGATGAATCGTTTGTTTCACCAATCTGGCTATGAATGCGGTTTCTTCGGCGGAGCGGATGACTGGGCCGCATTCCAAATGGATGCCTTCGTTCGAAATGAGGTCTACGATACGTTTGAGGTGAGTGCTTATGACGGTCTGCAATCAGACCGCCGAGCAATTCAGGCAAGCGAACAGTTCTTGGCAGATCATGCCGAGCGCGGGCCGCGTTTAGCCGTTCTTTACCTGTACGCGACTCATGCCCCATTTGAGATTGACCCTCGTTTTGATCGGGATCAGCCTGCCGCATCTCGCAATTATCCCATTCCGTTCGGACCAGCCGACCGGGAACCGATCTGGAATCGCTACCGCAATTCGGCTCGGACAGTCGACCACCTGATTGCTCCGCTGCTGCAACACCCCAACCGAATCGTGGCCATCGTTGGCGATCATGGCGAGTCGTTTCTAGATGACGGAACAATCGGTCACGGGACACGCTTATCCGCTTCGCAAACCCAGACCCCAGCAATCGTCGTTGGCAGAAACGTTCCTAGGAAAGAAGTCCAAGAGTTCACAAGCCACGCCGATCTACTGCCCACCCTCTTATCGCTCTGCGACATCCAGACGAGCAATCCGACAAGTTTCGATGGTCGCGATGTGTCCAAACACATCATTCCTCCACGAGTCATCGCCATCGCGGACTACTTGCGAGAGCAAGCTTTGCTCATTTCGCACGAAACGGGTTCAACCCCCACCTTCTTTGGCCTTCAGGTCGAAATCTCCCTGCTGACGCCACATTTCCAACTGCTCGAGGCGAGAAACCGACAGGGAAATTTGCGGCAATCCTCCGTTGAAGAAACGGTTGCCCACGGTCAGATCGCACGTAAATACCTCGATCAGTCGTGTCTTGAATAGCGTCTGACGCCTCGTTGCCAGCCGTAAGATGTGCAGACAAGCACCTGCCATATCTTCCCCGCTCCACCCAGGCCTCTTATCTTCTCTATTCGTCGTGTGATGTCACACACAGCTTGCAGATCCCCCCAGAAAAGCTTTGACGATGAGATTCCCAAGCCGCTATTCACGGATGAACGACAGTGCTCGCAGAGGCCGGCGTCGATTGTTGCTGGAATCCCTCGAGTATCGGCGGTTGTTGGCTGTCGCGTCCGATCTGGCCACGATTCAGGGGCAGATCACGGACAGCTTCATCGGGGGTGACTTTGAGGACGTTGCGGTGGACTTGTTCCGCGACGATGGCGACGGCGTGTTCGAGCCAGACACCGACGACGTGGAAGTCAACATGGCCATGGCGGACCCCAGTGGCAACTACCAGTTCACTGGCGTCACCGCCGGTTCGTACTTCGTTTTCCAGCCCGCACAAACGGTCAACGGTCGTTCGCTACAACAACAGATCTCGCCGTTGATCACCGTGACCTCGACGCAGGTCGCCGGGCAATCCTTCCAAACCATCGACTCATTTCAGACCACTCAAAGTGTTGAGGACACCATCACCGATGGAACGCCGGTGACGTCCACGCAAGCTGCTGCCGAAGCCATCGGCGGTTCACGTGATTTGATCGTCGACAAAACTCAAGGCGGCACGGGAGACATCGGCACGGTTGCGATTGGCGTCAACCAAGCCGTCTCACCCAACTTGCTCAGCTTTGACGCCAACGGGTTCGCCGACGGAAGTCGTTCGGTTATCTGGGACGGCGCGGGTGACAACGCCGCGACCGTTGACGACGATGGCTTGGGAGCGATCGATCTGACCAGCGGTGGTTCCGCGACCGGTCTGCGATTTGTCATCGGTTCCGTGACCAGCGGAACGGCAGTGATCCGGCTCTACAGCGACGATGGAATCGCGGGCAGCCAAACTCTGGTCAGTGAAGCCACCCTGACCATTCCCGCTCTGCCAACGCAGCCCACCTCGGTGGAATACATCCCATTCACCGACTTCCAAGCAGTCAGCGGAAGCGGCGCGGACCTGACCCAAATCGGTGCGATTGAACTCGAAGTCAGCGGCGGCCCCGACTACGACGCGATTGCCGACCTGCTCGGCACCGTCGGCCCCACCATCATCGTCCAGAACATCGACAACGCCGGCGAAGCGGACTTGGAATTGACCAAGACCCTGATCACCACGGAACCGACGTTGAACGAGAACGTCGTGTTCGATGTGGTGGTCACCAACAACGGCCCCGATCCCGCAACGGGCATCGTTGTGACCGATCGAATTCCAACGGGAATCATCAACACCACCGGAACAACCTCCACAGGAACCTTCACGCCCGGCACGGGACTTTGGACGATCCCAAGTCTCGCCGTCGGTGCGTCGGCAACACTGCGACTGACAGGACAACTGGACAGCCTGGACCCGCAAACCAACGTGGCGGAAATCACGGCCGCCGAACAGCTCGACACGGACAGCCCTCGCGACAACAACGTGCTGGCTGACGACGATCAAGACGCCGCGACGGTGACCGCGACGCGAGTTGATTTGCAATTGTCCAAAGCGGTTTCCGACAGCCAACCGAACGTCGGCGAAGAGATCACGTTCACTCTCACGTTGCAAAACTCATCGCTCGACACCGCCACCGACGCGACGCTCAGCACAGCGACAGGCATCCTGGTGGAAGACCGCTTGCCCGCGGGATTGACGCTGATTGGCAACACACCCAGCGCCGGCACTTCGTTCAACACGTCAACGAATCGCTGGTCGATCTCATCGCTCGACGTCGGCGGACTGGCAACATTGGAACTGGTCGCTCGCGTTGACCAAGCCGGTGAGTTCACCAATGTGGCGGAAGTCTTGACGGTCGCCCAAACGGATCGCGACAGCGCTCCGGGCAACGACTTGATCGATGAGGACGACCAAGACGAAGTCCTCATTCAAACACCGGTCGCCGACCTTTCGCTGACGAAAACCGTCTCGAACGAATCGCCCACGGTCGGCGAGAACGTGACCTTCACTATCACAGTCGACAACGATGGGCCCAACAACGCGACAGGTGTTCAAGTTCAAGATCGTCTGCCAGCCGGATTGACTTACGTTAGCGATGTGACCTCGTCAGGAACTTACGATTCCGACACGGGACTTTGGATAGTCGGCGATGTGACCGCTCCCAACCCAGGCAACCCGATCCCGGCGATGCCAACCCTGCAGATCATCGCACGTGTCGACAGTCTGGGGATCAAGACCAACTCGGCCACCATCACCGCGTCGGACCAGAGCGACCCGGACAGCACTCCCGGTGCAGGTGCTTCCACCGAAGACGACACCGACTCCGCGACTTTGACACCCAACGCGATCGACTTGCAACTGACCAAAACGGTCACACCAACACGTCCCGAACCCGGCGACTCGATCACCTACACGATCACATTGTCCAACGCCGAATCCAGCGCAGCGATTCCCATCACGACGGCGACCAACATCCAAGTCACCGACCTGCTTCCTGCCGGGCTGATTCTTCAAGACGCCCAAGTCACCGACGGCACTCATGTCGATGCCACGGGAATATGGACGGTCGATTCGCTGGCGGCAGGAGCAAGCGAAACGCTAACACTGACCGCGATTTTAGATCCCGGCCGCAGCGATCTATTCGCGTCCATCACCAACACCGCCGAAGTCACGCAGGCCGCACAGTTCGATCCCGACAGCACGCCTGACAACCAAGACGCCAGCGAAGACGATCAAGCGTCCAGCGTCATCACACCCGCGCAAGCCGATTTGTCGCTCACCAAAATCGTCGACAACGCGAATGCGGACGTCGGCGAAAACGTGACCTTCACGATCACGGCTCGCCACGACAGCGGAGACCCATCGGGGCAGTTCATCGTCCTGGACCCGTTGCCCGCCGGACTTCAATTCGTCGAAGCCACTGCCTCGATTGGCACTTACGATGAAACCACCGGCCGCTGGACCGTCCCGGAACTGGACGCCGGTTCCGGCACCGCAGCTCCCTCGTTCGCAACGCTCGAAATCGTCGCAACGACACTTTCACGAGGCACACTGACCAATTCCGCCGAGATCATCCAAGCCACGCTTCCCGATCCCGACAGCACACCGGGCAACGGATTGATCGACGAAGACGACCAAGCGGAAGCGAGCTTGCAAGCCGAACAAATCGATCTGGAACTGTTCAAAACCGTCGACAATCTCACACCAAGATTGGGCGAAACCATCCAGTACGAAATCGTCGTCCGCAACGAAGGTTTGGACACCGCAACGGGAGTCATCGTCGAAGAGAACTTGCCCGCCGGACTGACCTTCATCGATGCCACACCGACAACCGGCAGCTTCAATTCGTCCAGCGGTCTTTGGACAGTCGGCGAGTTGGCTCCCTCCGGCACCGCGACGTTGATCATCAACGCCAGCGTCAACAACAACGTGACCGCCGACTCACCGACAATCACCAACCGCACCGAAGTCATCGCGGCCGGACAAGTCGACTCGGACAGCACGCCTGACAACAACGAACCGACCGAAGACGACCAAGCCAGCGTGACCGCCCGTGTCGAGTTCATCGATTTGTCGCTGGAAAAGACCGTCGACAATCCGGCTCCCAACGTCGGCGATCGCGTCGCTTTCACAATCACATTGACCAACGATGGCGAGACCGCGACCACGCGAGACACGGCGACCAACATCGTCGTCCGCGACTTGCTCCCCGCCGGCATGACCTACGAATCGAACTCGCTCAGCGACGGTTCCTATGATTCCGACACGGGCGAATGGACCATCGATTCCTTGGCCGATGACGCCACCGCGACGTTGACCCTGTTTGCAATCGTCGACCAAGTCGGAACACAAACCAACACCGCCGAGGTCGCTTCCGTCGATCAAGACGACATCGATTCCACGCCCGACAACAACGTCGCCGCGGAAGACGACCAAGCCAGCGCAAGCATCACCACGCCGGTGATCGATCTCTCGCTCACACAAACCGCTTCCCCTCAGCGTCCCGCGATCAACGGCGAAGTCACCTTCACGCTGACGCTTCGCAACGATGGTCCCGACGACGCGACCGGAATCATCGTTCGTGACTCGCTGCCTGATGGATACACCTTCACATCCTCTTCGCCAGCCGGTGCATTCAATTCCGCAAGCGGACTTTGGACCGTCGGTGATTTGGCATCCGGTGAAGAAACCACGCTGGAACTGACCGGCACAATCGGTGACGTGGAAACACTCGAAAACCGAGCCGAAGTGATCGCTGCTGACCAAGCCGACCAAGACAGTGTTCCTGACAGTGGGTTGGATGATGGCGAAGACGACACCGCCGCCGCGATCGTCATGCTCGCTAGCGCCGACCTTTCACTGACCAAGACTGTCGACAACGCCTCGCCCAACTTTGGCGATGCGGTCACCTTCACGATCACCGTTCGCAACAGTGGCCCCGACCCAGCGACCGGAATTCGCGTCCGAGACTTCTTGCCCGACGGAATGAACCTCACCGACCAAACCACATCCGACGGCACCTACTCGGCCGTCACCGAGATCTGGATGATCGATGAAATCGCATCCGGCCAAACCGCGACGCTGACATTGACCGCAAACGTGAACTCCGAATCGTTGCAAACCAACGTGGCGGAGATCATGGCCAGCGACCAACGTGACCCTGACAGCACGCCGGGCAACGGCGACGCCGATCCAGCCGAAGACGACCGAGCCTCGGTGGACGTCCAAGCACAACTGATCGATCTGGCGCTCAGCAAAACAGTTGACGGCACGCGTTTTGACTTGGACGATCCCGTCGAATTTGAATTGACCGTTTCCAACACGGGCCCAACGACAGCCACCAACGTCGAGATCGCCGACTCGTTGCCCGCCGGACTGATCTTTGTCTCGTCATCGACCGACGACGGAGGCTACAACCCTCAGTCGGGCACTTGGTCGATCCCGAGCATCCCTAGCAACGAATCGGTCACGCTGACGCTGAACGCATCGGTCAACCAAGACGCCGTCACCGACGACATCCTTCGTGACGGCATCACCAATTTCGCGGAAGTCATCTCCGCCGACCAACCTGATCGCAACAGCGTGTTTGGAAACGGTGACGTCAACGAAGACGATGCCGACTCAGCGATTTTGATGATCGCTCGTGCCGACTTGTCGTTGAGCAAGTCCGTCGACATTTCCAACCCCAATCGCGGCGACACGATTCAGTACCTCGTCACGGTCACCAATGCCAACAACGATCCGGCGACGAACGTTGTGATCCGAGACATCTTGCCAGGTTCATTGAACTTCCAAGATGCCACGCCAACGCAGGGCACGTTCGATGCTCAAACGGGCCTGTGGACTTTGACGCAGCTCGATCCCAACCAATCTGCGACATTGCAAATCAACGCCATCGTTGAACAGTCCGGTTCGGTGACCAACGTTGCCGAGATCATCGAGTCCGATCAAATCGATCCCGACAGCACACCGGGCAACGCCGATGGCGACGAAGACGACCTGGCGTCCGTCGAAGTCACACCTCAAGTCGTCGACGTCAGCGTCACCGCGGCGGTGGACAACTTGGAACCCGAGGTCGACGACATCATCACGATCACCTTGACAGCGGCCAATGCCGACGGCGTTTCCGATGCCACCGGCGTTGTGATTGAATCGTTGCTGCCCGATGGATTGACGCTGGTACCACCGGCTTCACCGCAGCAAGGATCTTATGATCCTGCGACGGGTCAGTGGAACATCGGTCCCTTGGCGTCCGGTGCAAGCGTTCAATTGGTTTTGACCGCACGCGTCGACACTCGCGGATTGAAAACATTGAACGCCGAAGTCACTCAGACCGATCAGTTCGATGTCGACAGTGTGCCTGGCAATGGGGATCCAGACGAGGACGATCAAGTCGCACTTGAGATCCGAGCCCCACGTGTCCTATCCAAGCGGTTGTTTTTGTCGCGCTGAGGCGATGCCACAACCGCTGCATGACGAACACCCGCCGCCGCATCCACCAGCGTCGGCGGTGCCGCATCCCGGGCCACATCCGGTCTGCATCAAATCACTCAGTTCGATACTCTTGACTTCGGCTTCGTAGCGGCGAACGATCGCATCGGTCAGCTCGCGGCCAAGAGCATCCGGTTCCCCTAAAAAGTGCAGCACCAGCGTCCCGCCGTCGAACAATTGATCGACGTCCAACAATACCGCTGAAGATTCGCTCTCCGCCAAAATCGATTGGCATTCACGAACCGCGCGAACCTTGTGCCGCTGCAAACGCTCGATCAGAAGATCATCGTTGTGTGTGGTCGGCCGGAGAATCTCCAGTGTGGTCGGTGTGTCGCCATCCTCACAAACGGATAGCGTTTCGGCCAATTCCACCCCGCGAGGCGTCCGCACCAACACACGTCGACCACGTTCAATCCGTCGCTTGGCACGAGCCAGATAGATTTCCCCCGCGAAGCCGATTCGAACATGGTGCGTTATCATGACGCTCAGTCTAGCTACCCGGCGCGACGTCGTCGTCCCCAACTTGCCCAACACTCACCCCGCCCGCAGGAAGCCCTTTGAGTCACCGCCGCATCCTTCACGCCGCCGACATTCATCTGGACAGCCCCCTGCAGAAACTCGACGCCTACGAAGACGCTCCCGTCGACGAAATTCGCGAGGCATCGCGGCGTGCCCTCGAAAACATGACCGACTTGGCGATCGAAGAACAAGTCGACTTGGTCGTCATCGCAGGCGACCTCTACGACGGCGATTGGCCTGACCAAAACACGGGTCTGTTCTTTGTCAAACAAGCCACCCGGTTGGTCAACCATAAAATTCACGTCGCCGTCATCCGAGGCAATCACGACGCCGCCAACAAAATGACGTCGAACCTGCCGCTGCCAAAGAACCCCGACGGATCCGACATCCTGTTGAGCGAAAAGAAGGTCGACCAACGGGTGCTCGAAGACCTCGGCATCGTCATCCACGGCCGGTCGTATGCCAAACGAGCCGAAACCGGCGACATGGCCGCCGAGTACCCAGCACCGACCAGTGGCATGTTCAACCTTGGCATCCTGCACACGGGTTTGTCAGGTTTGGACGGTCACGACCCGTACGCTCCCTGTTCCCCGCAACAACTCGCTGACAAAGGCTACGACTACTGGGCGCTAGGCCACATTCACTTGCGCGGCGAACATCAAATCGAAGGCACCGCCCCGGTCGTCTTCAGCGGCAACATCCAAGGCCGACACATTCGCGAATCGGGACCGAAAGGTTGCATCATTGTCGACGTCGACTCTCGCAACCAAACCCAGCGCCGATTCGTCCCACTCGATGTGGTTCGATTTGAAACGTTCGATGCCAACGCAAGCGAATGGTCGCACACCGATGAATTGATGGACGCCTACGAAGCTTGGATGAACGACCAACTGCAACAGGTCGAAGATCGGTTGCTGGTCACGCGAGTCATCTTGTCCGGCGAGTCACCACTGCATCACCAATGGATGCGGGAACAATCTAATTTGGAAGCGTCGCTGCGAGCCACTTCGGTTACCCACGGCCACGGACAGGTTTGGCTGGAACGGTTGAAGGTCAAAACCTCGGCCGAAGTCGATCGTTCACACACCGAACAACACGATGCAAACCAGGAAGGCCCACTGCACAGCATCCTGTCCGTTGTCGAAGAATTGAAATCCGACAACGCAGACTTGGAATGGTTGAACAACGAGATCACACCATTGCTGAAGAAACTGCCAACCGAATTCAGCGGCGACCAAGCCCCCATTCGCCTCGACGATCCCGAAGAACGTCACGAATGGATCGAAGCGGCAACCACAGAGCTGCTCGCCCGACTGCAAGGAGGCAAACGATGATCATTGAACGCTTGGACTTGATCGCCTTTGGGCACATCACCGACCGCAGCCTCGATCTCTCCGCCGGTCCCAACCGATTCCACTTGATCGTTGGCCCCAACGAATCCGGTAAATCAACCAGCCTACGAGCCATCTCGTCCTGGTTGTTCGGCATGGCCACTCGAGCCGATGATGCCTTCCTGCATCCCGCAGCGAAGCTTCGTGTTGGTGGACGCCTGACGACACACTCCAGCGACGGAACCAGCACTGAAAAAGTTCTCGAGTGCATTCGACGTCGAGGTCGCAAAAATACACTGCGTGGTGCAGACGACCAAACTGAAATCGCTGACTCGGAATTGGCACAGATGCTTGGCGGCATTGATGAAGCCACCTTCCGCTCGCGATTTGGTTTGTCGCACGAAGAGCTGTTGCTCGGCGGCGAACAAATATTGCGAGGTGAAGGTGAACTCGGCGAAATCCTGTTCTCGGCGGGTGCCGGCATCGGGCGTCTTCGCGAAATTTATGAACAGCTTGATTCCGAAGCCAGTGAACGCTTCAAACGCACTGGCAAGACACCCACGATCAACAACATCCTGCAAGAACTCGACGAGATGCGTCGCCGGTTGCGTGAAGCTCAAGTCCCACCGGCTGAATTCTCTGACCTGCAAAAGCAACTGGCTGAAAAGGAACAGCAAATCCAAGGCTGGCGTGAAGAGTCCCAATCGCTCGCTCAACAAATCGCTCAACTGAAGTCGGCCGAACAAGCCTTGCCATTGATTCCGCGTTGGAAAACGGCGACGCAAGAATTAGCCAGCGTGCAAAACGCGCCCATGCTTTCGGATGACTTCCCGGATCGACGACGTGAATGGGAACAAGAACAGAAATCGACGACCCGTCTTCTGCAAACCTTGCAACAAAACCATGTCGATCTGACTGAGCAATTGAAGCAACTCGGAAACGATGAATCCATCGGACTCTTTGAGGATGAGATCCTCGCGTTGTATCGCGAACTTCCCGGTCGTGAAAAAGCTGAAATCGAAAAAGAAACACTGCAACAATCGCTGGCGGCCCTTGAACGAGAGATGCGATCGCAGCTCCATGACTTGGCCTTCGCTGAAGTTCCCCCCGCATCTGAACAACAGGCAACCGATTCTGATGCGTTGACACAACAAGTGGACTCGCTGCAAATCAGTGAGTCGCAACGGGCCAAAATCCAACGATTGGCCAGCGAATACGAAAAACTGGTTCAACAACGCGATGACGCCTCGGATCAGCTAGACCAAGCCAAGCGAGAACTGACAATGGCCGAGGAGGCATTGGCCGAGTCCAACGCGCCAACGCAGTTCCAGTTGCTCGACCGTACGCTCGATGAGATGGGTGCACCGGAACGCTGGATCGAAGCCGCCCGCCGAGAACAATCGCAAGTCGAAAAACTGGCTCGCGAATGCCAAACCATTCACCGTCGATTGAAACTCGACTCGAACGGCGATGACGATGCGATTCAATCCGCTGTCGAGCTGTCGCTGCCGACGCAGTCACAGTTGACGGATCTGACGCAAGCACTCGACCGGGCTGGCAAAGAGGTCATGTTGTGCCAGCAACGTGGCCAAGAACTTCAACTAGCCCTCGCCAACGCGGAAGAAAAGCTCACCTCGTTGAACGCGGACACGGGGGACCTCCCCACGCCCGAAGATCTTCGCGACGCTCGTCAGCATCGCGACGAAATCATCGATGCGATGAAGCAGAACGCGGATTCATACACCGCCGACCAATGGGCCGCACAGCTTGCTGCAGCCGAACTGGCGATCCATCGCGCCGACTCGCTCGCGGACGTCTTCCAGTCGCAACACGAATCGATCTACCGACGACAAGCCGCTCAGAACAACCTGGACCAACTGCGTCGACAATCTTCCGAACACGACGCCGCGCTGGCCGCCGCGCAAGACTCCCTGTCAAAGGCTCAAGAGAACTGGCAAGCCATTTGGCAAGCGGCTGGCATCTCAGCAAGTGATCCCGACGCAATGCGAACCTGGATGTCGGATCATCAAAAATTGATCGAACACTTTGCGGAGTTGCAAACTGCAATCGCCGAACGCGATCAATCGCATGCGCAACTTCGACAAGCCATTTCGCGTCTGCAACAAGCGTTGGAAATGGAAGGCTCCGACAACTCGCCTGAGGATTCTCTCGAACAAACCAGCACCACTCTTTCGCGTCTACACGACGTGGCGCTGACCCAACGTGCGGAGCAGGCTCAACAACTCAAACTTCGCGAACAGCGGGAAAACAAACGCGACGAATGCAGAACCGAGATCCCTGGCTTGGAATCCAAGCTGCAACGTCGACAGAGCGCGTTGGACGCTTGGGATCAACAGTGGGACGAACTCACCGCGTCGCTCAAACTGACATCCAAACCCGCTCCGCAAGACGCATTGTCGATGATGGATTCGATCACGCAGCTGATCGGTCAAAAGAAGCAACGAGACGACATTTCGCTTCGCATCGATTCGATCAGCAAAGAAACCGATGCCTTTGTCCGAAGAGCGGTTCGGCTACGTGATTCGTTGGCCTCACCAAAGGCCGACTCAGAATCCTCAATCAATCCATCAGTCGGCACCGCCGGCTTGACCGAGTTGGCTGATACAATCAACTCGGCACACGAACGTTTGCAACGGGAACAACGTGCTCGCAGCGCTCGCGAAGAAGTCCAACAGCAACTCCGCCAACGCGAACGCGAACTCGCGGACGCCAACGAGCAGTTAGAACGACTCACGATAACGCAGCAACAACTCTGCGACGAAGCCCATTGTTCCGCCCCGGAGGAGCTGGGCGAAGTGGAAGAACGCAGTCGTCGGCGCATCCTCGCCCAATCCAAAGTGGAAGACTTGCAATCCCAGTTGGACCATTGGGCGAGTGGTCAAGATCGCGAATCGTTTGTTGAATCTTTGCGGGACCAGCAGCCCGCCATGATCGTCGAAGAACTCAAACAGCTGACTGACAAGAAAGACGAACTGGGCGAAAGACTCTCGGCATCACAAAAAGAACTCTGGAGTTTGAATCAAAGACTAAGTGCCATCGACGGAAGCAGTGAGGCATCCAAGCTCTCCCAACACATGCAGTTCTCGCTCGGGAAACTCCAACGGGAATCGGAAGAGTACATCCGTCTGCGATTGGCCGCGTCGATCTTGCAACGGGCCATGGAACACTACCGCAACCAAAACCAAGAACCTGTGCTACGCGAGGCAGAATCATTTTTCGCGACACTGACCTGCAACGAATACCAATCATTACGGGTCGACTACGGCGACAGCGACAAACCATCGCTTTTCGGTGTTCGAGACGGGGTCGAGGTGCCGGCCAATCGCATGAGCACGGGAACCGCGGATGCTCTGTATTTGGCGTTGCGATTGGCGTCTTTGAAACATCAGTTGGCCCACGCCAATGCGATGCCGCTGATCATCGACGATTGCTTGATCCAGCTTGACGATCGCCGGGCCGCTGCGGCACTCAAGGTCTTTTCGGAGCTCTCCACCACGACCCAAGTCATCTTGTTCACGCACCACGATCACTTGGTCGATTTGGCATCCGAAACACTTCCCGAGAACGGATATCACGTGCACCGGCTTGGTGAAAACAATTCACCGGCATCCGCGTCATCCGCCAAACCGGCCGCTTCAGCCGCAAAACCGAAGAAGAAAGCGGCAAGAAAGAAGACGGCTCCCAAAGCATCGCCCAAAAAGCCTGACACAAACTTCACGCCTCCCGACACACTGTTTGACGTGTTCTCACCGTGATCGTCACAACTCGGACGAAGAACCTTCCACTTGCTGGCGGTAGGCGGCCGGAGATTGACCAACCATGGATGTGAATCTTCGATAGAAAGTCGACAGGTCAGCGAAACCGGATTCGAAGGCAACCGACGCGATCGGTAAATCGGTTTCCTGCAACAGTTTCTTGGCGTGCTCGATTCCGAGCTCTCGCACTCGTCGCAGCCAAGTCGTGCCGGTCAGCTCTCGAAAAAGATGGGTGAAGGTGCGGCGAGACAAGTTGAGTTGATTCGCAGCGGCGTCAATCGTCGTTGCTTCCAAGAACGATGTCTGCAACTCGTCGATGTACTGCTGGACGATTTCGGCGTCAGTTGCATGAGCGTCGCTGTTTGGCTCAAGAGCCACCGCATCATCGCCTTCCTTTCGATTGCAATCGAAATCGGTCACGCCCCGAAGCAAACGCCAAGCGTCGATCATCATGTCGACGCCACACGAGGCCAATGCCAAGTCTTGCGTGTAGACCATCCGCCGCAACGTTGAGGCGACAAAATGCGTTTGCCGACTACCGCCCGACAACTTGCCCGAGGCAATCTTTTCTGCGGTGACGGGCTCCGCCTTCAACACATTCTCGCAAATGCAGCCGACATACAAACTGGACGGCGTTCCTTCGCCATCACAAATTCGATTTCGCTGATGCGGTGCAATCACGAACACATCGCCAGCTGAGAATTCGATGACTCGATCATCGAGATGAAACACCCCCGCGCCGCTGAGGAAGTAAACGATTTTGACGAACGCGTGCTCACGCCACTGCATCGAAAAATCGGGAGCGTGATGACTCTCCAGCACCAACACGCCCCAAGGCGGCAACTGCTCTGACATCGCCGTGCGAACCTGCCGGGCACGAGTTGGCGAGGACGACTGAGAGTGTGGCGAGTTTCCGGACATCAATTGGATCCCCGGAACGATCACACGGATGGAGCAGCCAGCTTGGCCCGCAATGACGGAATGATGGGACGAGGTACAAATTTCGCCAAATGATCGTCGTTCTCGCTAAGTGCAGCGATTTGTTTCAACAGCGATGAACTGACGTGAGCAAACCGTTCGTCGGCCATCAAGAACACGGTTTCAATATCTGCATCCAGCTGACGATTGGCCATCATCATGGTGAACTCGCCCGCGATGTCGGTAAGCGGCCGGATGCCTCGCACCATGACGCCCGCCCCAAGTGAACGAACGAAATCAACCGCCAAACCATCAAAGGTTTGAACACGGACGTTGGGCAAGTGATTCGAGATCGTTTGCACTAACTCGATGCGTTCTTCCGGATTGAACAAAGACTTCTTGTCAGCATTGATGCCGATCCCGACCACCAACGTGTCAAACAACTTCGATGCACGTTCAATGATGTGCAAATGCCCAAGCGTGACTGGATCAAAAGAACCTGTGTACACAGCGATGGAGTGCGAAAGCTCACCCGCGTCATTGGAGGAGTTCAGAGTCAAAACAGATCAGCTCCGCGCAGGATTGGAAGAAGAGACAGCGGGGGACGAGGCGACCAAATCGGCCAGTCGTTGCAAATCCGCGTCGTCATTATAGACATGAACGCTGGCCCGAATGCCGCCACCGCGACAACTGATCACCACGCCTGCATCGAGCGCCCGAGTGCGAAAATCGTCGGGCGATTCCCCCGGCACTTCAAATGTCGTGATCGCGCTGGCGTGAGGTGTCTCATCCCACGGGCCAAACAACAACTTCGCACCGGCCTGAGTCAGCATCGTGCGAAGACGCTGAGCACGTTCCAAAACACGGCTTCCGATTGCGTCGGCACCGAATCGTTGCGAAATGGCGGTGAACATCTCCAGACTGGCCGCGAATGTGATCATTCCCGATTGGTTCAGCGAACCGCCCTCGAAACGGGACGCGTCCACACGCAGTTCAAACTTAGATCCTGAAAACAGGTGAGCGTTCTCAACGCTTTTCCAGCCCACGGTCGGACAACGCAGCGAATTCAAATGGCGTTTGCGAATCACCGCCACCCCGGCACCCTCGGGTCCCAGCAACCACTTGTGTCCATCGGCGGCCACGAAGTCGACATCGCAGGTTCGCATGTCGAGCGGGTACATGCCCAAACCCTGGATCGCATCGAGAAACACCAGCACACCGCGTTCGTGGGCCTCTTTCACCAAGTGATCCAGATCCACACGAAAGCCGCTGGCGTAACCAACCCAACTGACCGAAATCAACCGCGTGCGTTCATCGACCTGAGCCATCAAGTCCGCAACTTCAACACGCCCTTCACGACGCGGAACGATTCGAATCTCAACGCCGCGAGATTGCTGGTTGAGCCATGGATACAGGTTGCTTGGGAACTCGCCCTCCGGAACAACCATGTTGTCACCGGGTTTCCAATCCAAACCTTCGGCAACCAGATTGATTCCCGTGGTGGTATTGGGAACCAAGGTGACTTCTTCCTTGTCGCAATGAATCAAATCCGACGTCAAGTATCGCAGTCGATTGACGGCGTTGGACCAATCCATCCAGTGGACGTCCCCGTGCGATGCGGCAACATCAGCAAATGAACGAAGGGCTTCCGCGGCGGGTTGGCTGATCGGAGCCACGGCCGCATGATCGAAGTAAGCCCAATGATTCGTCACGGGCATGCGATCCCGCCACCACGACCATGGGTCATCACCCATGTCAGATCCGACTGGCACACTCGCGTCTCGCGACGAAGGCTTGGAAACCATCACGGCTTGATTCCCGTCATCAATCCCAAACCAACGCGACTGGCGGCGATGAAGGTGAACTGGATCGATTCCAACCCGGCATCTTTCATTCGCTCCTGAGCCTCTTTCAGCTCGGGCACCGCACCGCCTGCGGTTTCGATTCCGATCCGCAACGCTTCGATCGACTCTGCCAGACTCGGTCGGTTCGGACCTTCAAACGAATCAATCACGATCACTCGTCCGCCGGGCTTCACCGCTGACGTCGCACGTTGCAACATCAGGCGAATTTGATCGGGCGAGTAGCTGTTGAGTCGTTGAGCGATCAGCACATGGTCAAACTGGCCTTCCGGCAACTCCGCAGTGAGCGCATCACCTTCGATCGATTCGAAGCGATCACCCAACTCGATTGAATTGGCCGTTGCCATGGCGGCTTCCAAGGCACCGGGATGGTCGACCAGCGTGACGCTCAATTGAGGATCACGGTGAGCCGCCGCACAGCTCCAAACCGCTGAACCACATCCCAGGTCCAGCAAGGTCTGGGGTTTCGATTCATCGGAACTCAGAACCGTGCCCTCGCCTTCGCCTTCTTCTCCCGGCGTCGGTCCAAAGTCCAAGATCTCGGCCGCCTGCATCGCAGCGGGCGTGTGCACCCACTGAGTCGCGGCGATGGAATCAAAACGGCTTTGCGGGACAGCGGTTTCGGCGGACGATTGCGATTCCGATTTCAAAGCTGTGGGAGCCTCTCGCCAAACCGCGTCGCCCAAGTCCGCGTCGTATTGGCACAACAGTCGAGCCACCGATGAGATCGCATAGTCCTCGGCATACTTCTCGATGATGCCCACCGACGTCAGAGGTCGCAGCAACAGCAACAACCGCGACTCAGGCAAACCCGTGCGTTCCGCCAGTGCCTCCAACGTTTTCTGGCCTTCCAACAAAGCGTCGAACAACCCCAGTTCACGGCCGGTTCGCAACACATGCGATGTGGCGTTGATGGTCATCAATTCCTGGTAGTGATCCAGGGTACGGTCTTGGGCGGACATACAATCAGAGAAGAAGAGTCAAACGGTCAGGTGATATCTGCAAAAAGTCGTGAGAGGACGTCCAACGAAAGGTCAGACGCATCCGTGGCTCACCACTCTTCGCCGCGAAGACGAGCGATTTCCATCGAGTCCTTGTCGCCTCGCCCGGACAAGCAGATCACCAGGTGTTCTTGGTCCGACATCTTGCCAGCGATCTCGATGGCTTTGGCGACCGCATGGGACGTTTCCAACGCTGCCAAGATACCTTCGCTGGATGCCAATCGTTCAAACGCGGTCATCGCCTCATCGTCACGACAATCGATGTAGTCAACGCGTTTGGTGTCTTTCCAATAACTGTGTTCTGGACCAACACCGGGATAGTCCAACCCAGCGCTCATCGAATGCACGTCGCATGTTTGACCATCTTCGTCCTGCATCACGTAGCTGTAACTGCCGTGCAAGACACCGGGGTTTCCGTATGACAATGGCGACGCATGATCACCGGCTGTTGCGGATCGACCGCCAGCCTCGACGCCGACCATTCGCACGCCTTCATCTTCCACAAACGGATAGAACATGCCGGCCGCGTTGCTGCCACCACCGACGCAGGCAACGACGCAGTCGGGCAAACGCCCAAACGTGTCCCGGCACTGCTCGCGAGTTTCGCGACCGATCACCGATTGAAAATCGCGAACCATCATGGGGAACGGGTGAGGACCGATCACGCTGCCGATGATGTAGTGGGTGTTCTCGACCGAAGCCATCCAGTCTCGCATCGCTTCATTGACCGCGTCCCGCAACGTTCGCGAACCGGACTCGACGGCCGAGATATTGGCGCCGAGCAACTTCATACTGAACACATTGGGTTTTTGCCGCCGAATGTCTTCGGCACCCATGTAAACGGTGCAGGGCAGCCCAAAGTGAGCGCACGCCGTCGCCGATGCCACGCCGTGTTGTCCGGCACCCGTTTCGGCGATCACTCGGGTTTTGCCCATTCGCAACGTCAGCAGAGCCTGCCCGATCGTGTTGTTGATTTTGTGAGCACCGGTGTGATTGAGGTCTTCCCGTTTCAACCAAATCTGGGCTCCGCCAACGGCCGACGACAACCTTTTGGCGTGGTACAGCGGGCTGGGGCGACCGACAAAGGTCTTCAGCAAGCCGTCCAATTCACGCTGGAATTCGGGATCACGCTTGGCCTTCTCGTACTCTTCGGAGAGCTCATCGAGTGCCCGCGTGAGTGTTTCAGGAACGAAACGGCCACCAAAATCGCCAAATCGCCCGCGGGGATCGGGGACTTGGGCGGAGGCGTGTTGCTGCGACGGGGCGGTACTCATGAGGTAGTTTCAGCGGGAAAAACGAAATGGGTTCGAAGACTTCCGTAACCGAATTGTCACTGGAGAACAAAACTTGGTCAACGTGAAGCGAGACACGTACGGAGCGATGTTTCGCACTTCTGGGGCCAAGGTTTGCTTCCAAACGGTGTTCGGGGTCGACTTCAGCGGTGCCGCCTTGGCTGGAAAGAACGCCTGGATCGCCGAAATCCAGATTTCGCCGAATTGCTCCACTTCGCCGCCGCTGAAGCTGGTGGATCTTCAACCACTCGGGCGGGTCGCCGGGCAGGACGAACGAGAACGCGTCTATCCGTGGCTGACGAATCGAATCATGGCCAGCAAGGATGCCCTGTGGGGAATGGACTTTCCGTTTGGGCTGCCGGTCGAGTTGGATCTGGGAAGCTGGAACGACCAACTGAACCATGTCGCGATTCACTCAGGCGACGCGAAAAGCTATGGGCGGTCACTGGTGGAATTGGCTCGCCAGCGATCCGGTGCGATACACATTCGTCGTGAAACCGATCGCGAAACGCAAACGCCTTTTGATTGCTACCACTACCGAATCATCTACCAAACGTTTCACGGCATGCGAGACGTCTTGCTACCAATCAAGGATTCGCCCACAACCGCCGTCATGCCATTCCAGGCGGACAAGCTCGCCCGATCGATGACCGGCCAAGCCTCCACCGCCATACGCAACATCGTGGTTGAGGCCTGTCCTTCGTCAACGCTGAAACGAATGCAGCTGCCTCACCAGCGATACAAGCAAACCGGGAATAAGCCAATCGACGCGGTCCATCTTCGAACGCGCCAGCAAATCCTCCGCGGCCTTCGAGAGATCATTCAAATCTCCGCTCACCGACGA
>TARA_R110002072_G_scaffold110785_4_pt1 | contig 48031 bp, 40 predicted proteins | sample TARA_R110002072 | Tara Oceans TARA_R110002072 (sample SAMEA4397118) | marine metagenome | biome: Polar Biome; feature: [SRF] surface water layer (ENVO:00010504); material: water (ENVO:00002006), including particulate matter (ENVO:01000060) such as... | depth 5 m | reverse complement strand
GGTGCTGGGAGACTTCGGCGCCGACATTATTAAAATTGAACCCCCCAGTCGCGGCGGCATCGAGCTCACCATGCCCGACGTATTGCGTCGCAACACACGCAGTATGCGTCTGAACCTGAAAAAACCCAAAGGGCGGGAGGTGTTTGAAAAGCTGGTTCGGCAGGTCGATGTGGTGGTAGAGGGTTTTCGCCCTGGCGTTGCCGCCAGGCTAGGCATGGACTACGACTCTCTGAGCAAACTGAAAGAAGATATTATTTGTGTATCTCTGTCCGGACTGGGACAGGATGGCCCCTACAGTCAGATAGCCGCGCACGATCTCAACTATCAGTCCCTGGCCGGTATTCCCCACATGACGGGAGACAGGGATGGGGCACCGAAAATTCCCGGTAACGCCATCGCTGACGATGCCGGTGGCATCAGCGCCGCCCTGAGCATTATGATTGCGCTGTTCCACAAGGAGCGTACCGGTGAAGGCCAGTACGTTGACTTCGCTATGGTCGACACCCTGCTCAATATGATGCTGCTGCAATTGAACGAGGCTCAGGAATCCGGTGAATCCCCACAGCGCGGCGAAACCACGCTAAGCGGTAAATATGCGTTCTACAATATCTACGAATGCAGAGATGGCAAAAGCATCTCATTGGGCACATTTGAACCGTGGTTCTGGGCACGGCTGTGTGAACTTATCAGCGTACCGGAGTTTGCCGACAGACAATATCCGGAGTCGGAAAGCGAGGCCGAAGCACAGAAGGCGACACTGCGAGAGATTTTCCTGACCCGCGACCGGGATACCTGGGTCGAACTCCTGATGTTCGAAGATACCTGCGTAACACCTGTATTATCCCTCGATGAAGTCATGGCTGACAGGCATCACCGGGAACGCGGCGCGATACTAGCCGGAAGTGATATAGGCGAAGGCTTTACCGATCAAGTGGGGATGATTTACAAACTGTCTAAAACACCGGGCACCATTCGTCGAGCGGCCCCAAAAACCGGTGCGGATACTGCAGAAATATTGTTTGAGATTGGTTACTCAGACACGGAGATCGTTGAACTCAACACTGAAATATCAACCATTTGATAACCCCTGCCACTTACTCCGGCAGCGCTAGCGTAGCACTGCAGGAATAGGCAGGCCCCAGTTCAGTGTCAATCGTGATATCCATATCAACCCGTTTCTCATCGCCCTCCTCCCACTTTCGGGTAATGACGCCACTCATCCGGTAATCCTCTCCTGCACCAATCGTACGCTTCATTTGCAGCTGTATGCGCCTTACAGTACTGAGGGGCCCGCCGTAGTCCGTCATAAAGCGTGACAGCATACCGAGATTGAAATGCGTGCCGAGAAACATCTCTCGCGTGCGGCTCTTGTTATGGCAATACCAGGTATTGTGATGCTGTGGCGCGAAATCACGACTGGCAGACGCCATGAAGACACAACGCGTGACCGTGATAGGCATTATCAGGGGCGGCATTTGGTCGCCAACGGCAACCTCCTTCCAGGAGGTTTTCGCAGGCTCACCTCCCTGCCATCCTGTTCGCCAGGATTCCAGCATCTCCTCTGTACCATTGTGCCAGCCGCCCTTAAGCCATTCCCCTTGCGGTGGGTCCATCGGGGCCTGATCTTCCAGGGTACTAAACACCGCGCGTTCTTGCGCAACTGCTACCGCTTTTGTTGCACCCTCCTCGATCACCTGTCCCAGCCGTGGCTTACCCCCGTAAGAAAACAAATTGGTATGCGCGCTACTGACAAGTTCATCGCGCTGGTTGTAGTAGTTCGTCTCCAGTTTGGTGAAGTACCCATCGCCCAGGCGTGTGCGTTTGAACTGGGATATTTCGACCAGGCGCCCAGTGGTACTGAGTCGATCCCCGATTTCCACCGGGCGATAAAAAAACATTTCGTAGTTGGCGAGTATGCCTACCGGAAGTTCCAGCAGCTCTTTTACCTCGAAATGGAGTAACTGCCGCGTTTTGTGAAATTCCATCATGGGCCAGCGAAACGGCATAACAAGCGTACAGATATTCATTCCGGGCTGGGCAATGATGTCCTTGAATCCACGGCTCCTCGCGTAGTCGCGGTCGTTATAGAGTGGATTGGCATCTTCAACGGTTTCCAGCCAGTGCCGAATCAGGTACTCACTGCATTCTACCTGTGAGATTTCCTTTTCATTCGGCTGAGAAAGTTCAAGAATTCGCTCGCGATTCGCCGCGCTGAGATAGTCGGGTATTGTGCCAAATTCCTCGGCCTGGGCACCGCTGCTATTAGCATCGCTGTCTATCGTCATTGTCGCACTACTCCTTGTCCTGCAGCCAGGCCCATGCACTGATCGGACCGTGAGCGTAGCGTATAAAACTCAGTATGATCTGGCCCCTGTATTTATTCAAGACAACTACCTTGTCAAAAAGCGCCTAACGGTGGGTATCGAACTAGTTTAACGGCACAGAATGTAGCCTTAAGAATAGGGAGCCCTATCCTCGTCATTCGCGCCATGGCCCAGCTTCAAACTGAGCCGACATCCGCTACTTCAAATTCTTCACATGACGCATGCCTTGCGATAGACTGACCCTGTCCCAGGAAGGAGATCAATATGGAACTCGACTGGAGTCCCGAAGAAGAAGCATTTCGCCAGGAAGTCCGGGAATTCCTCGCTGCAGAGCTCACCGATGAGGTGCAGGGCAGCATGTTCGTCAATACGCCTGAACGGGTAGACTTTGTCGACAAACTCGCAGCCAAAGGGTGGCTGGGTATGGGTTTTCCCCAGGAGTACGGAGGCTCACCTAAACCCTTTCCCCTGGCGCAATTTATCCTCAATACCGAGCTGGAGCGCGTTAACGCACCCACGGTCGGGAAAAATGTAGGCACCATCGCCAATACTATTTTTCACGAAGCAAGCGAGGAAATGAAACACGAATTTCTACCGAAAATTTTTAACAATGAAGGTCAGTGGTCCATTACCTATACCGAGCCAAATGCCGGAACGGATATCGGTAATTTACAAACGCGAGCAGTAGACAAAGGCGACCACTACGAAGTGACAGGCAATAAAATCTTTATCACGTCGGCCCATTTCGCCCGCTGGCACTGGATGGCCGTACGCACAGATCCCGAACTGCCCAAGCACCAGGGCATTAGTATTCTGATAGTGGATACCCATTCTCCTGGCATTAGCATGACACCGATGTGGTGTGTGGGCAGCACCACAGCCGAGCGTACCAATGTTTTGTTTTTTGACAAGGTCAAGGTACCGAAAAACCGCTTGGTAGGAGAACAGAACAAAGGGTTTTACTATCTGATGCAAGCACTAGACTATGAGCGCTTTGCCATCATAGCGGCCGCACAGCACAATCGCCGGTTCAACACAGTTCTTAACTACCTCAAGCAGGCGGAGTTTGGCGGTGAGCGTCCTCTGCAGGATGATCCCGTAGCACGAAGAAAAGTAGCGCGACTTGCAGCAAGAGTAGATGTCGGCAACATGCTGGAGCGATTGTGCATTTGTATTGCTGCGGAGCGTGTTCCTTCAGCGGAGGCTGGCATGAATAAAGCCTGGGGCTCGTGTATGCAGGATGAAGTCTGCCAGGTGGCGCAGAATATTATGGGGCCTTTCGGTTTTGTCACAAACGGTGAACATTCGGGCCTGGAGGGTTACATGGTGGAGGAAGGCCTGATGGCTGGGCACGGCAAGGTTGCCGCAGCCGGCAACGATGTCGCCAAAAGCATTGTGGCCAGGCGCCTGCTGGGCTTGCCTAATGCCCTGGGAAAGCCCGAGCTACCAAAACGTTAACGATCAAGATGTAAAAGCAAACTCTCAGGACACTCGGAATAATCTTTGGACGAAGCAAGCATACGACCGGAGTTTTTTATCACCTCCGGCTGGAAACTATGGCACGCACCTTCAGCCCCCTTCATACCTTCCGGCCCCAGGGCCTGCAAATCAATTAGACGTCCCAGCGCAATTAATGTTGCTCGCCGCAAAACATGCGCAGCCTCTGCCTCATCAATATCCAGTGTTTCAGTCCATTCCCTGAAGCCACGGCCCATGGATATACCGGTGTATTTTCCCGGCCCGGTGATCTGGTCGCCGCGAACCTGCCAGACCATGACGCTATGCCCATCACAGAACAGTTGAGGCTGCGTGGTGCCGCCAAGGCGGCCCTCAGGGGGCGCGCCGTCAATCGGTTGGCGATCAGGCACAATGGCGTCGTAACGTCGATGCTCTCGTCCGCACGCGGCGTGCGCAATTGCCAGACCCAGCAAATCGTACAAATGAGTGCAGTGCATGCGCATATTAGTGGTCTTGCCAATGGCAGTAGACCTTTGGCTCAATCGCATGCCAACAACCTCCTGCAGAATGTCCAGCGCACCCGGGCAGGTGTCACGGGGAAACCGTGCCGCCTCGCCTTCGACCGATATCACTTTCTCACCGTCGTGTCGCATCACGATACCAAAGTGGTGGAAATCGTCTTCCAGCCACGCCTCGACACTGTCGTCCTGCGCGCGCAGATCGATAGCACGGCGCGCACAGCCGATCTGCTCAAGCATTGCGGTACATCGCCACCACGCAGGCGCCGCCCAACCCAAGATTGTGCTGCAGCGCAGCGTGAACATTGTCCACCTGCCGCTTTTCTGCCTGGCCACGCAGCTGCCAGACTAGTTCTGCACACTGTGCCAGGCCGGTCGCACCTATGGGATGCCCTTTGGACAGCAAGCCACCAGACGGGTTGACCACCCAACGGCCACCATAGGTGCAAGCACCCTCCTCCACCAGTTTTTCGCCCTCTCCTTCGGCGCACAGCCCCAGGCCCTCGTAGGCAATCAGTTCAGCGGTACTAAAACAATCATGCAGTTCGATCACCTGTACATCCTGTGGCCCGATCCCGGATAATTCATAGACCTCATTCGCAGCGCGCTCGCACATACCAATCCCGACCATACCGATTGCGCCCCTCTGGTAATCTTCGGTGCGGTCTGTGGTCAATGCCATCGCGGCAATTTCCACGGCGCCGGGGCGAGGGTTTTTCTTTAGCCAACTCTCCGACACCACCACCGCAGCGGCGCCACCATCACTGGTGGGGCATGCTTGAAGTAGCGTTAGCGGGTCATGGATCATGCGTGATGCCATTACATCCTCCAGAGTACATTCTTCCCGGTACTGCGAGCGTGGGTTATTGACCGAGTGAAGGTGATTCTTCACCGCAATCTTGCCAAAGGTCTCCGCCTTGGTACCATATTTTTCCATGTGCGCGCGGCCTGCATCGCCAAAAATGCGCGCGGCAATGGGTGCCCTCTTCGCCTTGGCGGTCTCCTTGGCAATCTCTTCCAGCCCGGGCAATTGATCTTCCAGCGCACCTTTTTGCATTTTTTCGAAACCCAGTGCGAGAATGCAATCATTTACTCCGCTCCTGATGGCGTTGTAGGCCAGATACAATGCAGTCGAACCCGTGGAACAGTTATTGTGTACGTTGAAGACAGGTATACCGGTCATACCTATCCCGTAAAGTGATTGCTGGCCTAGCGTACTCATACCATTGATATAGCCGCAGTAAGCCTGCTCAACGCTGTTATAGTCAACGCCGGCGTCCTCCAGAGCCGCACTGGCGGCCAACTGAGCCAGCGTCTTGATGTCCAATTCGCAGCGCTTGAAGTCGGTCATGCCGACGCCAATCACAAATACTCGATTAAAGTTTGTCATGATATTCGTCTCTGGATTTTTCAGCTAACAGTTTGTCAGCGCTAGTGTTGCTGGCACTGCGATTATCAGTGCTACTCAATACCGAGAATAGCCAGTCCACAGGTCTGTGGCGCACCGCCAAGATTGTGACTGAGCGCTATAGTTGCTCCCGCAACCTGACGCTCGCCCGCCCTGCCCTGCAACTGCAAGACATTCTCATAGATCATGCGCACCCCGGTTGCGCCAGTGGGATGCCCAAAAGTCTTCAGGCCACCATCAGTATTGACCGGAAGTTCGCCACTAAGCTCGAAAGTGCCGCTGGTAATGTGCTCACTGGCCGATCCCTTGGCAATAAACCCTAAATCTTCGTAGGTGAGCAATTCGGTCATGGTAAAACAGTCGTGCACCTGTGCCAGGTGAATCTCCTTCATCGGTGTCGTTATGCCTGCTTGTTTATACACATCCCTGGCGGCAGCCAGCGTCGGCTTCCACGCGAGGAAATCAAACGACGGATCCGACTGAGGATTAGCAGACAGGGCAATACTCACACCTTTCACATAGACGGGATCTGTACGAAAGTTTTTGGCGAGAGATTTTCTGGTGATGATCGTTGCAGCGGCACCGTCAGATTGAGCGGCACAATCGTAAAGTGTGAAAGGCCAGGAAATCATACGCGCATTCATGACGTCCTCTACCGTGATTTCTTTCTTCAACATGGACTTGGGAGCTAGAGTGCCATTGTGGTGGTTCTTCACTGCAATTTTTGCAAGGTCTTCTCGACCGGCACCGTAGGTTTCAAAATACCGCGCACAACACAGTGAGAACCAACCGGCGGGCGTCATCGGTAGACCACGGGCAGTATTCATATGAATACTCGGCCCAGAAACACCGCGATCCTTGGGCTTGTCATAGCCCACGACGAGCACAGTATCGTGCATGCCCGAGGCCACTGCCGCTACACCATAGCGGAACGCATCCGTACCGGTAGCGCAGTAGTTTTGTACCAAAGACACCGGACGATCAAACAATTTCAACGATTCCGCGACTTCCGCAGTTCCTCGAGAGGGATAAACCGAGCCGCAAAATACTGCGTCAATTTGCTTTTGCGGGTCCTCAAGACCCGCATCAGAATAAGCCTCATACGCCGCCTCGACAATCATATCCTCGGGGCTTTGGTGCCAGTTTTCGCCGAACTTACAGCAGCCAACACCGACAATCGCAACTTTGTCCCTGATGCCCTGAGTCACGTCACCACCCCTTCTTTAGTCGCCTGAGAAGAACTATCTAGCGGTCGGCTTTTCCAAAAATAATTGGGCTTGTTGCCAGCCTCGTGTATTTTTCTAAAAACGAACTCCACCGGCAAATCGCAGCGCAGGCTGTCGGTGGCCGCTTCTGTCATTTGCACATAGACACGCGCACCATTGTCAACTTCACACATACCCACAATCACCGGTGGTTCAGGGCTGGGGAAAAAGTAATCAAAACTATAACTCATCACTTTGCCCGTCTTGTCTGACAGACGGACAGCCTCAAACTGATCTTTTGTAAAACAGCTGTAACATACGCGGCAGGCAGGGAAATGGACTGTGCCGCATTGGGTACACCTTTGTCCGAGAAAGCTGATATCAGAATCCTTTTCGCGGTAGTGGATCGTAGCAGGAACGCCCTCACCACCGCGCCGGTCGTGTTCGCCCGCGTCCAGGTGGCGCGACTTGAGATAGCTGTCATAGGAACGCAGTGCCTTACCGCGTGCGAGATACCAATCAATACTATGATGGGCCCTAAAGCTGGAATTCACGACTTCAAGTGACAACACTTCGGCACCGTCCCCGTAGAATGCGGCTAGCAACCTATCGCCCGTTTTAGCAGCTTCCAGCGCAGCCACGAGAAGCAAAGGCGCAAAGGCTGCGCCGCAGTTACCGACTCTTCCGAAAAATGCGTCTTGCAGACTGCCTACAGGGAAGCCCACTTTCTTTGCTACTGCAGATACACTACGGGCGTCAGGACCGCTAACAACCGCACTGTGAAAATCCCGCGCATTGGCGCCGGTTTTTTCAAACAAACCGAGACAAGCGGCAAGAATATTACCGGTGTAGCCGTGCATGACATTGAAACGGTCTTCCCATGAGCGCAAGTATTCGTCGTGCTCTGCGCGCCAGACATCGTATATCTCATCCGCGTGGGAAAACGAGCTCCCAATGACAGCCACTACCCCGTCAGTGCCAATCAGAAAGGCCGCTGCCGCGTCACCCATATTCATTTCGATGGGTGAGTGTGGTGCTGCCAGTCGAGAATCCGCGACAACCACCAGAATCTGTTTGTCTGCATTAGCCTGCACCGCATGAGTTGCTGCCAGTAACGCACCTGCTCCCGCACGCAACGAACCGGTAAAGTCGATGGTATTGATATTGCTTCTCAAATCCAATGCTTTGGCAATGAAGGCTGCTGCCAGTTTCTCCCGAAATGGCGAAGTCGTCGTGGCAAAATACACACCGTCTATAGTAGTGCGATCGAACTCGTGAAGGCAGTTGGTTGCCGCAGACACGGCCATCGTGATTGCGTCTTCATCGAATCCTGCAACCGCTTTTTCCGCACCGCCTTCCTTTACCCTACCGCCGTGAATCATAGCCAGGGGCAAACGCGTTGCAGGAACGTAACCCCCGTAAGCGACAATACCGACTAATTGATCAGACATAGCAATGTTCTCATTCTCTTCACCAGTACATTGTGATTACAAGATTCACTACTTTGGCTCCGGAGGATTTATACCTTTCGCAAAGGGGTACGGCGGCTTGGTAATACCAATGGGCTCAAGCTTATTGCCAAGATTACTTTTAAAATTGTTCTGCACGTCCTCTATGGTCCAGCCGCCAGGCATTATCAACGTGTGTCCATACTTCGGTTGGTTCAGTAATGCAATGCGCTCGCCACCAGTACCGAAAATTTGCCCCGAAATGTAGTTGCCCTCATCACTGCACAGGTAAGCCAAAACCGCCCCGTTTAACTCCGGGTCAATATACGGCATGGGATGCTTTTTGCCATCCGGGCCCACGTAGGTATCCGACATACGCGTGGTTCCCGAAGGAGAGATGGCGTTGACTCGAATTCCATAGCGCGCCAGCTCCAGTGCCATGGTGTAGGTCATCGACGCAATCGCGCCTTTGGCGCCGGCATAATTGGTCTGTCCGAAATTGCCAAAGTGCGCGGCAGACACGGTCGAGATCAGACAGCCACCGGTACCCTGTGCCTTCATCTGCAATGCAGCGCCCTGGTGACAGAGAAAAGTTCCTTTTACATGGATATTTATTACCGCATCGAAGTCCTCCTCACTCATCTTGAGAAAGGTACGATCGCGGGCGATACCCGCATTGGCCATCATAATGTCAATTTTCCCGAACGTTTCAACACAGGCACTGACGATACTGTTGGCGCCTGACTTGTCTCCTACGTTGCCCGTATTACCAATTGCCTTTCCTCCCAGTGCTTCGATTTCAGCCACCACTTCCGCCGCCACGGCCTCATCAATATCATTGACCACCACACTGGCCCCAGCTTTGGCTAGCTGCAGGGCATGGCCCTTACCAATACCGCGACCCGCTCCGGTGACTACTGCTGCTTGACCGTCCAATATACCCATGCTGTAATCACCTCTAAATAGCCTGATAAAATGTTGTTTCGCCTACCGACCCGTCACCGTGGTGTTAATCATGCGGGCACAAGTATGCACAAGATCTTCCCGATCAGCGTTGAAATGCCGCAAGCTCTGCGCATAGGCTGACAATTTTTCCAGAATCGATACCAGGGCAGAGGCTGCCAGATAAGGGTGCAAATCTGCAGCCACTCGACCCTGGTGCTGCGACTCGGTAATTAGCTCTGTGAGTTTATCGATCAACGGCTCAAGGGCCTGCTTGCGGATGCTGAGAAATGTCTTATCACCACGGTCAGCCGCCTGATTTCTAAGCAACAGTACCCCGTGATTTCGCTCCCAGTGTTCCAGATAGGCCGCAGCGAGAGCCAACGCTCTTTGTAGCCCCCGGTCCCCTTCCCAGCTTCCATCAATCAGCGCCACCATGGCGGGCATTTCCGCCGAGGCATCACGCGCCAGATATTGAGCGGCATCTTCAACACTCTTGAAGTAGTGGTAGAACAAGCTGGGCACGCTGTCGACCTGACGAGCGATTTCGGTGACTGAAATATCCAGGATACTCCGCTCGGCCAATAACCTGGCGGTAGTATCCAAAAATCGTTGCCGCGTTTTTTGCGCCCGCGACCCCAGGTTGCGCCCGGCTTTGTCCTTAATCGGCTTTGCTATCATTAACGCCTTATTCCCTGTCTTGACGTGTTGAATTTCGATCCGGCAGGACTCTCGAACAACGCTGTGGTGTTCCCGTTATACCACTTTTTGACATTGTGTCAAAATATAGCTGTCAGTAACGGCTCTTAATTGAATAATCCATAGTGCTAACCTGCTTACCGGCACTAGACCGGTTAGGGGATCTAGGCTAACGCACCTTAGACGACGTCGTACTCCTGCAGGCCCACTTCCCCATGAAGTTGCTGATACTGCTTGAAATTACCACCAAAGAGAAAAGAAGCATGTCCGGACTCGTTGGTGTAGTAGCTGTCACAACCCGGCGCGCCCCAGGTGAACTGGGCATATTTTCCATCCATGGTCTTGTTATACCTCTCAAATTCTTCGCGCTTCACCTCCACCGACCGCTTACCAACGTTACGCAACTCCGACAACAGTCCTACGATTGTTTCAACATTGCGCTCAGCCGTAACGAAATAAGACACATTGAGCACCAGGCCGTTGGGGCCCACCGCGAAAAAGTAATTCGGAAAACCGGGTACCGAAATACCCTTGTGAGAGCGAGGTTCATCACCCATCACCTTGCCAAGGTTTTGCCCATCTTTGCCGATAACATCGATACGGTCATAGTCGAGAATCCGATATCCCGTGCAATAGACGATAACGTCCGCATCTATTTCCCGGCCGGAGCTTGTCACGATACCCGTGGGCGTTACTTTCGCCAGACCCTCGGCCACGAGTTCCACATTGTCTCGATTCAAGGCCGGGTAAAAACCATCCGATACCAGACCGCGCTTGCAGCCATAGCGCGTTTCCGGGAGAAGTGCTTTACGCAGTGTCGGGTCGTCAATGGTTCGGTTGATAAACTTCTTCACCATGCCCTCAAACTGACCCATGCGTTTGTGGCCAATGGTTACAGCGTATTCGACCTGCCCCATCATCAGGCGCTGCACCCAGCGGGTCAGTTTAATCCGCGCGGGGAAATGCCGAAACCGCCAGCGTTGGCCCGCTGTATATGCCTTGCTGCGCCTTGGCATAATCCAATTGGCAGAGCGCTGCAGCACGGTGAGGTGCCCAGCGTCCTCTGCAATTTCAGGCACAATCTGTACCGCACTGGCGGCAGAGCCTACCACCACAACCCGCTTGTCCTTCAAATCCACATCGTGATTCCAGCGCGTTGCGTGCCAACTGTCCCCGTTGAAACTGTCCCTGCCTTCTACATCGGGAAACAGGGGCGTGTGTTGATTACCCATGGCATTTATGAGGATGTCGAACTCACCGAGCGGACCACTTGACGATTCCAGCGCCCAGCATCCGGGCTCCCGGTAGCGGGCTGCGGTAATGCGCGTATTAAATTGCATGTGCCCGTCTAAGCCAAAGCGCGTCGCACAATCTGCAAGATAAGCCTGAATCTCGGCAAAACCGACGAAACTGGCGCTCCAGTCGGGGTTCGGCGCATACGAAAAGGAGTAGGAATGGGCCCAGACATCGCAGGCCAAGCCAGGGTAAGAGTGCAAGCGCCAGGTGCCGCCCGCAGCATCGAGGGCATCAAAAATTGTAAACTCTGAAAAACCCTGACGAAGTAATTCCCGGCCCGCAGCAATCCCCGCAGGGCCTGCACCAATAATGGCGATTCGCATAGTGATGTTCCTAAAACGGATGAACGTAATGTCGCGCAGAGTCTACTTAATTTCCGTGTTCTGCAAAAGCCAGCATGGACTAATAGACCATTTCCCTGCGATGTGGTTTGAGAATTTGGCTACAAGGACTGCGTAATACCAACCCATTGCAATAAACCGGCGGTGGACATTGCCGGTACATCATGTGCGGGCAGCACGGTCACCCCCTGTTGTTCGCCCAACCCCCGCAACCATCGGCGCAAGTGGGCCGTGCGTTCGGTGTGCTCAGGCACCACGAACGTGCTGTACACCCAGGGTTTCGGCAAATCCTGTTGCAGCGCATTCAGAGAATTGGTTATATCACCGGAAAATACCCAGGTTTGCTCCCCTATGCGCACCGCGTACAGCGTGCTACCGGGTGTATGTCCGCCCAGCGAGACCGCAACCAGCCCGGGAAAACCAGGAATCTGTTTGATTAGGTTGTCAGGCAGCGCTTCTCGGGGACAGCTGGCTTCCTCGAGAAAAACAAGTCCCATTGTGGTGGTGTGATTCAATTCGGCCTGTTGCAGCGGCGCCTGGTAGATCGTAGCAGGCGCTGCCTGCGCTGCACATATGCCTGGCAAGCCCTCAGTATGATCGTTATGGAGGTGAGTAAAAGCCACACCCTTGACGGTGTCCACTGCCGCCCCCATTTGGGCAGCAATCGAACCGAAGGTCGTCGTAGGCCCAGCGCCGAGTAATTCCAGAGGCTTTCCAAACTCTCTGGCCGCATCCGGCGGCATGCCAGTGTCGATCAGGAAGCGCCGCCCATCTTGCCACTCAATCAAAATGCCGGGGTGCCCCAACTCGCCCAGCGGAGACATCTGGCTGGCCGTATTGAGATAGGCTAGAGCGACCGGCCCACCGGATTTTTGCAACGCAGCGTCGAGCTGCGCCCAGGTGGGCAGCGCAGGTTCAATGCTGCGTATCTGCCAGTGAGCGGAAAACAGGAAGGCTGCCAAGCCTATACAGCACAGAAGGAAAAATCCGCCAATGTAGGCCCCTATTTTTCGCATGCTTAATACCTCCAGACAGTAATTAGTGGTCAACAAGCCCAGCGAAAAAAGTATCTAATGCTGGAGTCAATCAGCGATACACCCAGCCTTTTCCTGGTGCGGTCCCCTTATCGTATTCGATTACCTGCACGTCAAACCAGATGGGCAGGAGATAGTGAACATAAAAGGCATGAGTCACAGTGGGGCTGATAACAAGATCGTCATACTCCTTAAGCTTCAATCGCCCATCCTGCTTTTGCCATTGCCGGCACAGCGTCAGTTTTTCATCAACTTCTTCACGCGACTCAAACAGGAAACCCAGATGGTCGTACCCGGGAGAATGCAGGTGTTTCTCTTGTTCCATCAGCAGGAGAAATTGACTGGTCTCGTCATCAGTGCGTAATAGAAGTCCAGAGCTATCAAACAATGGAACTTCGATGGCCTCAAATCCGAATACTGTTTTGTAAAAATCAATAATTGCCTCACCATCGCGATCCAGTGTGCCCATAGGCAGTGTCAGTTCCATATGATTAAAGCGTAATGCCGACATCGATTGCTCCTTTCAAATCCTAAGTTAGTTCTGCACTACTATAGCAAACGTCACTGCAAATAATGCCTGTCTCTATGCCTGCCACGCCAACTTGAAACGACTCACTACGGAACGGACATTTCCATGATCGGTAACTGCGTTGGCATTCCACCCAAAGAAACAGCGCAACGAGAAAATCCGCTGAAATGTGCGACTACCATGGAAAGATGGACCAGCTCCTGTGAGGTGAATTCGGTGCGCAGTGCTTCCTTTAACTCTTCACCAATTCCAGCGGGATCATTCAGGTATTGGTCAGTAAATGCGAGTATCAGCTTGTCACGCTCACTGAGATCGCTGCCCCTGAAATCATCCTCAATCATTGCCACTTTGTCTTCGCTCAGTCCATCGGCTTTGGCGATATCGTAGCGAACGCTTTTACAAAAGACACAGTTCACTTTGCGCGCATTTCGCAGGCGAGCTAGTTCAATATCGGCGGGCCTGAGAGGTCCACCCTCCCATATGGTGCGGTTAAGTCCCATGTAGTGATCCAGCGTTTCAGGCACAAGCCCCAAAGCCGAATCTCTCATCATATTGCCTGTGGGTTTACCCATATTAACAGCCCGCGCCTGGCCACTCATACTCTTTGCTCCGCGTATTCTTGAGCCCCGCTACCTGCCGGCAGCTGCCATAGCAAACTAAGACGCGTCATACCATCAAGAATTCCCAGTGCCTCCACCAGCATCACCAGACCTGCGTCGCCAAAATGGCTTTTAACCGCTTCGGCCAGCTCGTCCGTCAGCGCTTGAGCGTCCATCGCGTAAACCTCGGTAAATGCGAGGCAGGCGCACTCTTCGTCGGTAAATAGCGGGAGCGAACTCCACTGAGAAAGTTTGTCTCGTTTCGCGTCGGGAACGGAACACTCCTGACGGTGTAGCTCTACGTCGCAACGATGTAGTTGTGCCAGTCTCAGGCGACAAAGCTCTAACACCGCAGGAGGAACATGTTGCTGATTCCATAGCGACTGGTAAAGAACATCGAAGGCGAGAGATATTTCCGGCAACACCCCAAGTGTCGACCGCCAGTCACTGCCGTTGCTTATCCAACCCATACAATCCTCCAAGATTCTATTCGTACGTCATTCAAACAAATTCACCAGCTGCAGCTTTATGATTTTATTCATCGCATTACGCGGTAATTTTTCAATGAATACGATCTGCTGGGGAACTTTGTAGCGCGCAATTTTTTCCCGGCAATAGGATTGAATTTCCGTTATCAAAGAAACTTCATCAATCGTACCAGACATGTCAGAATGTTCCAGCACCGCTACAACCCGCTGGCCAAGACGATCATCCTGAATCCCTAGTACAGCCGCATCAGCCACCGATGGATGGCTGCATATCACCCTTTCCACTTCCGCAGGATATACATTCGAACCGCCGCGGATAATAAGGTCATTCTGTCGTCCTCGAATAAAGAGCTGACCGAGCTCATCCAGGTAGCCAACATCCCCCGTATGATACATACCCTCACTGAGTGCAACTGCGCTCGCTTCGGGCTTATTCCAATAGCCCAGCATAATCGTGTAGATATTTGCGTAGACACCCGTTGTAGCTGGCATTACACATATCTCACCCACATCGTAGGCAGGGATAGGTCGATCGCTCTCATCTACCACCTGAACTCGAATTTGATCCACAGCACGGCCACACAGCTCTTCAAGTGGCGCGGAACCGGGGTCGGTACGCGTCACGATTGTGGGCGCCTCTGTCATACCGTAGGCAACTGTCATTGATTGACCAAACCTATCCTGATACAGGCGTTGGAATGCTTCAGAAATTCCGGCGCCGCCAATATCGGGGCATCCCAGCGTTGCCAGATCCGTCGGCGCAACCAACGGCGATGTCAGTAAATCCTGAATCACAGTCGGCACCGACGCAAAGTGGCCTACTCTTTCCTCGCGCACCCATCGGGCAATGTCCTCTGGTTTGAGGCTGTCCATACACACACAACAACTGCCGTCCTGAAACGCCACCATGGGTGCCAGCACCATCAAGTTCAAAATAGTGAGAGGAAGCATCACCCCCTGGGGGCAATCCGGCCCGTAACTGCGCTTGTGTACTTCGATGGCGCCAGGCAACAGCATATTGTGGTGACTGTGAACAGCGCCTTTGGGTCGCCCGGTCGTGCCGCTGGTGTAGGCGATTGCAGCAGGTTCGAACGAGTCGAGCACTGGCAGCTTGCACTGCCCGGACGAGGCGGTGCGCAGCAAGCTATGCCAATCTTTATCGGAAGACGCCGAGTCAACTGTAATAATGTGCTCAAGCATGGATAAGTTCTTCTGTTGCGGCTCAATCCCCTCACACCCGGCAGAATCTGTAAGATAAATTCGCGCACCGCTATCTTCAAGAATGAAGACTTTTTCCGGTATTGCGAGAACGCGGTTGACCCCCACCCAAATAGCGCCTACCCGGGCGCACCCAAGAAGCGCAATAACAATATCCACATCGTTGGGTAAGCAGGCGGCAACACGATCGTATTGGCGCACTCCCAATTCATAGAATACCGCTGCTGCCTGAGCGACCTGCCGTTCCAGTTCGGCGTAACTATAGCGGCCACTCGGGCCGACTAACGCAGTCCTGTTCGGCCCGCGACTTAACGATCGATCGAGTATGGTTCCAACGGTTTGCGGGCCATCACCCGGGAGTGCCTTCTTGACGACTGACTCAATCAAGCCATGGGCAGTGTAATCAAACATCGCTCATCGAATACTCGCCGTTACGGCGCCGTCAACAGAAGCGCGCTACCAGGAACACCACCGCCAGAGCTGGCGATAGCAGTTTGCGGACTATTTGGGACCTGCCGGTCCCCGGCCTCGCCCAGCAACTGCACACAAGCTTCATGCAGGAACCCATAACCGTGTAAACGACCCGCCGAGAGCTGGCCGCCATTCGTATTCATCGGCAATTCGCCATCGCGAGCGATACGCTGACCGCCCTCAAGAAACGCACCCGCCTCGCCCACACCACAAAATCCGAGTTTTTCGAGCCAGCACAGTGCGTTAAAACTAAAGCCATCATAGAGCTGTACCATATCGATATCTTGGGTCTGCAGATCCGTACGTGACCACAGCATATCGGCCGCACCTTCGATGCCGGTTAAGTACCGCAAATCACCCTGATCCCAGGAGACGCGCTCAGTATTCGCCGTCCCTACCGCTTCGAAACCTACCGCGCGACCCCGGCGGCAATCCTTGACCGTGTCCTTGTGGGAAATAATAAACGCCACCGATGCATCGCAAGGTACATCGCAGTCGAACAGGCTGAGCGGCGTAGACACCATGCGGGCGTTAAGATAATCCTCCATCGTCATAGGATCTTTGTACACCGCGTAGGGCGTTAGTGCAGCATTTTTTCTGCCGTTTATCGCGATCTGCCCCAGCTGCTCCTTCGTGAGACCATAATCGTGCATATATCGGCTGCAGTACATGCCAATCCAGTTAGCTGCAGACGCAGCGCCGTAGGGAATACGCCACTCCATACCACCGGACAATCGTCCGCCACCCCCTGAGTGACGTATCTGCCCAGTGCGCTGCAATTGCACATAGGTCGCCTCCCAAACAGTACGAAAACACAACACGTGACGGCACAGTCCCGTTGCCACAGCCATCATCGCCGCCACGATCGAGCCCAACTGCCCCGCCTGCTCCAGGCCGCTGTTGTGCCAGTTAGGTTTCAGTCGCAACGTATCCATGAGGTCGTGCGCACCCGCACCACTGAACCCTCCAGCACCTGGCACCATGCCCGGATAGGTGCATACACCATCAATATCCTCTCGCGTAAGACCCGCATCGGCCATCGCCAACAGTGAAGCGTCAACAGTCAACGCCATTGGGTCACGCATCAGGCGTCGGCCTACCTCGGACATACCCATGCCGGTAACGACTGCACTGTGCTCGAACTTTTCCACTAGCGCTCTTCCGACCGGGAATCTATTGCAGTAGCCAGTGGGCGAAACACGGGCAGAAACACATCCTCATACTCTTCAAATTCAACCTCAAGAGACATGCCGATGCTCAAATCCGATTCGTCGCACTTCACTATATTGGTCGTTAGGCGAACACTTCTCTGTTCCTCGATCTCCACAATACCTACCACATAGGGCGGCTCCATGGAGGGTATCCACATTTGGTGGTTCACTGTCACGGCAGCCAGAGTCGCTCGGCCCGATACAGCCACCACTTCCTGCTCCATCGAAAGGCACTTATCACACACAGGTACAGGCGGGTGAATATAGTTCTGGCAGGCAGTGCAGCGCACAAAACGCAGCTTTCCGTCAGCGCCGGATGTCCAAAAAAAACGATTACTGTCCGTCAGCATCGGTAGTGGGCGTTTCATAACTTTGCTCACAAAGGATCCCTGTTTTCAGTGATTGGACACTATTGATCCGGCATCATCGCAGCCGCATCAATAGATCCGTTGAGCACTCCGGAACAAGCGCCCCCATCGGTGTAGATGTTTTCACCGCTTATATAACTGGCTGCATCGCTGTTCAGAAATGCCAGCGGCCAGGCCTGCTCCGGGGCAGTGGAGTTGCGGCCAATAGGTTTAGGGTAACGTTCGAAAAATGCGGCACCGGTTTGCTCGATGAATGCAGGCATCATGGCAGTATCGGTAGGCCCGGGCGCTATGCAATTTATCCGTACGCCGGTATCCGTGGTAATCGTGCCTCCGGCGCGTAAGGTGAAGACAATACTGCACATCTTCGAGAATGAATAAGATTCAAACCAGTCTTCTTTTTCATTTTTGCTCACCCAAGCCTGGGCCTGGTCGAAATCAGTAATGTCCAGAAAAGGTTGGAGTTGCTCGCCAAAGAAGGAATACCCCATACCCGCTCCTGAGGACACACTCGCGATCGCGTCGCCTCGCTGCAGATGCGGTATCAGCAGATTGATCATGTGTCGCTGGCTGATAAAGTTTACCGTCACAACGTCGACCGCCGAAAATTTCCCACCCGGCAAGCCGGCGCAGTAAAACAGATTATGCACTCGCGATGTCGTTACCTCACTAACTGCCTGCGCAATCGCACCACTGTCACGCAGATCAACTTCGAGAAAACGAGCGAAGTCATAGCGCGGAGGCTGCACATCGATCGCCACAACTTCAGCGCCCAGGCTGTGCACAAGGTGAGCTGTTGCCTCACCCATTCCGGAGGCAGCCCCGGTGATGACCACCCGTTTGCCCTCGTAATTGAACAAATTTTTTAACACCTGATTCTCCTTATTCTTGAGAGGCGCTATACAGCAGACCAGAATCTTGCGATGCGCGCCAGTGTAGCATTTTTTGTCAGACACCTGACTTGTTTAGTCAGTATATTTCTGCCATTCTTTCTCTGGCAAGTCATTCTGAAGTTGATTTGTTTTGCCCCACGCCACGACACACTCCGATGAAAAAAACGCAGCGATAACATTATCACGCTGACAGTTTCGGGAGGACCGACTTGGAATTTGACTGGTCACAAGAAGACATCCAACATCGACGCGATGTGCAGGCGTTTCTCAAAGAAGAACTTCCCGACAATTGGGAAGAGATGTCGCAACACGGGCCTGGAGGCGATTCACAGGCGCAATTCAGCCGTCACTTCTGCAGCCGCATGGCGGAGCAAGGATGGCTGACCCAACATTGGCCGAGTGATTACGGTGGCAGAGATTGCGAACCCTGGCGACACTCTATCGTAGGCGAGGAAATGTGGTCCGTCGGCGAGCCTCGAGGCTCCCAATACATGAATGTAAACTGGATTGGGCCGGCCATCATGAACTACGGCAGCGAGCAGCAAAAAGCGCTGCACCTGCCCAAAATATCCACAGGCCAAGTCCTTTGGTGCCAGGGCTTCTCAGAGCCGGAGGCGGGCTCCGATCTGGTCGCGCTTCGCACTCGCGCCGAAAAGATCGGTAATCAATACGTCATCAATGGCTCAAAAATCTGGACGTCTTACTGTAATCACGCTGACTTTATATTCCTGCTGGTACGCACGGACCCCTCGAGCAGCCGCCACCGGGGCATCTCGGTGCTGCTGGTACCCATGGACACAGAGGGTATCGAGGTCCGCGAAATCCCTTCAGTGGTAGGCGAACGATATTTCCATGAGGTCTTTTTTACCGATGTTACGGTGCCTACCGATGTGCTCCTGGGAGAAGCAAACAACGGCTGGAATGTCGTGAACTACGCGTTGCAGTTTGAACGCATAGGCGCGGCGCGCTATGCCCGGGCCGCAGTCACCCTGGACAAACTCGCCGAGCTTGCCAGAGAACGCGGCATGCTGGAGGACCCCATTGTGGTAGACCGCTTAGGTGAGGCCCGTGCGCTGTGCGAGGCCGCCCGCGTATTGGTGTATAAAGTCATTGATATCCGCGCCAAAGGTCGCTCGCCAACCGCCGATACTCAGCTTGCCCGTGTGCTGAGCACTACCTGCGACAATGCCATCGGCCGACTAGCACTGGAAATCTTCGGGCAGGAGTCTCGCGAATATGCCTCCTTCGCCGATACCAACTTCCGTATGGCCATGACCGCGGGTATCGCCGTGGGTGCGACAGAGGTGCAACTCAACCTGATTGCCTCCCGCTTCCTTGAATTGCCTAAGGAATAAGGCGCTCCCATGAACTTTGAATTGAACGAAGATCAACAAGCCATTACGGAGTCGGTGGATCGACTGCTCGCACAACATGCTGGGGCCACGCGTACCATCGAACTGAACGGGCATGGAATGTATGACGACGCGTTGCACCAATTATTGGATGAGTCGGGTTTTAGTACTATCGCCAGTGACCTCGCCTCCGAAGATGGCCCAGCCGGTTTAGAGGCTGCATTAATCGTCGAAGCCGTCGCCAGGGCCGGTGGCGTCGTGGCCTGCGCCGCGCAAATGCTGGTGGCGCCCGCCGTTCAGGAAGCTGCGATAACCGGACCCATTACCCTGTGCACGCTGGACGACCTCCAAAAACCTGTTCCTCTGCGGTTCGGAGCGCACGCAAAAACTCTGCTGGTGCTGGGCATTAGAGACGTCCACGTGATCCCCTTAACACATGGAGACCTAAAGCCGGTGCGCAGCAGCTTCGGCTACCCCATGGGACGATTGGCTGAGGCCGATCGTTTTGCCGACCTCAATGCTGCGGGAAATTGCCTTGGACCCAATGCAGCCCTGGCGATGGTAAACTGGTGGCGGCTGTCGCTGGCGGTTGAAGCGGTGGGGACGATGGACGCGGCGCTTACTCACACTGTAGCGTATTTGAAACAACGTCGGCAATTTGGCCGCAGCATAGGGTCTTTCCAGGCCATTCAACATCGACTGTCATTGTGCGCGATTGGGGTCGAAGCAAGTCGCTGGTTAGTGCGGGAAGCGGCCTATCACGGCGCACAAACTGAAGCGGTCGCGGCAGCTGCTGCTTTTACTCTGGAAACTGCAGACCAGGTGTTCACAGAAACACACCAGATGTCCGGCGCCATCGGTTTTACCTGTGAGTTTGACCTTCACGTGTGGAGCATGAGACTGCTGGCGCTAAGACAGGAACTTGGCGGTGTCGGCGGCGCTCGACGTGCGCTAGTCGAAGCACGCTGGGGCAATAAGCCCTCATGAGCCTCTCCCTGGACCTGAACTTCAGCGAAAATCAGGACGCGATCAGGTCTGCCGTCGACCGCTTTTGCGAGCAGCATGATGCAGAACGTATTGCCAGGCATTCTGGTGAACCTTTTCCAAGAGAACTGTGGCACCGCTTGGCAGAGCTGGGTGTATTCTACCCTGCTGCACCCGGGAACGCCGAGGCGGGTGGCGCACTGGAGATCTGCGCTATCACTGAACGATTGGGCCATCATGTTTTCCCCGGACCGATTGCATCGACGTTCCTGGCGATACAAGTTCTTGATTTTGACGAAGTCTCCTCAGTGATCGAAGGCCGGTCGCTGGTTTCAGTGAGCAATGCTGGGAGCACTCTGCTCCCCTATGGCACGGAAGCGCAATTGTTTCTGGTAGTGGACAATAACTCTGTTGCCCGAGCCCACACACCACAGAAGGTGGAACCAGTATCTACCCTGGGAGGCGAAATCTGGGGACGCGCAACCTTAAGCGTCGATCAACCCATGGCGGGAGCTGACCGGGGACTGCTGCTTGGCAATATCTGTGCAGCGGCATATCTGACCGGTGCCGCCTGGCATTTGATTCACCGCGCTAGTGAACACGCTGCAATCCGCAAACAATTTGGCAAAACATTGGGAGAATTCCAGGCGGTCTCCCACCCGTTGGCTGATGCTGCTATTGGGATATCATCGGCTCAAGTTTTGACCCGTGCGGCAGCCTCTTACTACGATGAGGCTGAAACAGAGGATAGCGCGGCAATGCAAAAAACGCGCTGCCAGGCCGCAGGCGCGCTTGTCTCAGCGCGACGAGCCAGCCTGCAGGCCGCCTTTACTTGTCACCAGGTATTTGCAGGGATAGGTATCACCTTAGAGGGTCCGGTGTTTCATTTCTCACGGCGAATAAGGCAACTGGTGTCCACACCACCCACTGGCGTCAGAGAACAGGAACTCCTGCTCGCAGACGCAGGTTTAGGAGCTTAAGAAAATGGCAACCATCGACGTAAATCAACCCATGGTTGGTGTGCGGTATGAAAAATCTAATGGCATTGCCACCATCACCATTGACCGCACGGAACGCGGCAACTCCCTGACCCCCGGTATGCAAGCGGTATTCAAGGCGATCTGGAGTGATGTTCGCGATAACCCCAAAGTACTCGTTGCGATAATCAACGCTGCGGGCGAACGACATTTTTGCACCGGCTTTGACGTCGCTGAGGCAGATAGCGACAGCGCCGCTGATGAAGTATTCGTGGACAAACCTTTCAGAGAGTCCGTGTTCTGGTCACCCTACCAGAACGATGTTTGGAAGCCGGTCATCTGTGTTGTCAATGGTACATGTGTCGGGGGCGGACATCATTTTGTAGTGGATTCAGATATCGTGATAGCCTCGCGAAATGCAAAATTTCTCGATTCACATGTGAATGTAGGCATGGTCGGCGCAATAGAGAATATTGGTCTGGCAAAACGTTTGCCACTGGGGACTGCCCTGCGTATGACGCTCATGGGGAACAGTTATCACCTGTCGAGCCAGCGTGCACACCAACTGGGATTAGTGGACGAATTGATGGAAACGCCCGAAGAGGCCCGCACATTGGCTCGGGAGATGGCGACACAGATGCTAAAGAATTCGCCGCAGGCGATGGCCTTGTCCAAACGTGCGATATGGGCGTCGCTAGATCAGGGTTACGAGCAATCGCTGGAAACAGGCTGGGGACTGCTGCGCTCCCACTGGACGCACCCCGACTTTGAGGAGGGCCCCAGGGCCTTTGGCGAGAAACGCGATCCGGTATGGAACCCTGACCCCAATGACAAAACCTAGCGCCTCTCTATGAATTTCTCTTTCTCCAGGGACCAATTAGCCTTCCAGGCAGAAGTACAGGAATTCCTGCAAGACTATAAACACCTGGACGGCTTCTACTGCCAGGGTCACAGATGGCCCCAGGTTCGAGCCCTCTTCTCTGCGATGGGGGAGAAAAACTGGCTGGCACTGAGCTGGCCGAAAGCCTTCGGCGGTATGGCCAAAGGGCCGATATACGAATTTATTCTGTGGAATGAAGTTGCGTATGCCCGAGCGGCAAGGAACCCGCTGGGTGCTGGCATTGTCGCCCAGACATTAATTCGGCATGGCACGCCCCAACAACAGGAGACCTGGCTAGCGAGAATTCGTGTCGGAGAAATTCACTTCTCACTGTGTTATTCCGAACCGGAAGCAGGTTCCGACCTGGCCGCCCTGAGGTTACGCGCAGACAAAAATCCCAACGGAAAGCACTACCAACTCAACGGTCAAAAGTGCTGGCAGTCTTATGCCCAACATATGGATTTCCTTTGGGTTCTGGCCCGCACTGGTACTCAGCAGAGCCGCGGACGCGGTCTAAGCCTTTTCATTTGCGACAGAATAGCAGCGGGTGTCACTGTCTCCGGGCTTCCCACGCTTGATGGTGACCAGTTAAACGAAGTGTATTTTGATCAAGTGGAAGTTCCCCAGGAACATCGGGTGGGTAAAGAGAATGGCGCGTGGCCCCTAATAGGCGAAGCACTGGCGGATGAACGCCACATTCAGTTTCCCCCCGGGCGTGTGCGTCGTGATTTGGAAGAAATGGTAGCGTGGCTGAATGACAATGGCCTAAGTAATGAGCCCGTCATTCGTCAACGTATTGCAGAACTCACTGCGCAAGTGATGGAGACCCAGATGATGGGCCTGAAAGTTTTGGAAGCGATGTCCAATGGCAAGGACGCATCGGTAGATGCGGCGATGAATAAAATCATCCATACCGTCACCTGTCAGGAAATTGTTCGCACTGTCCTGGACTTCGGTGGGCCTGAGGCACTGGTCAACGGGGCAGGTCCGGAACTGATCTGGCGACAGAGTTTGACCGAGACAATCGGCGGCGGCACCTCAGAAATCATGCGCAGCGTAGTGTCACGGCAGCTGTTGGGATTGGGGAGCTAACTTCGGGTCGCCTCAAACCAGGACATTTTTTTGCACATCAAATAGGACGGTAATCTATGGCATGGGACTTCGAAACCGAACCTGAATTCCAACAGCAGTTGGACTGGATGGATTGCTTCGTACGTGAGGAAATCGAGTCCATCGGTCTGGTGTGGAGCAAGCCAACAGACCCCTTCGACGTACACAACAAAACAACCTGCGTCCTGATCAAGCCCCTGCAGCAGGAAGTTCGTAAGCGCGGCCTCTGGGCCTGCCACCTTACGCCTGAGCTGGGTGGCCAGGGTTACGGTCAGGTAAAGCTGGCCCTTATGAATGAAATACTGGGGCGCACCACCTGGGCCTCGCGGGTTTTTGGCACGCAGGCGCCAGACACAGGTAACGCCGAGATCATTGCCCATTACGGCACCGATGCTCAAAAGGATCGCTATCTGCAACCGCTGCTTAACGGCGATATTGTTTCCTGCTATTCAATGACAGAGCCGCAAGCGGGCTCTGATCCCGGGCAGTTTACCTGCCAAGCCCGGCGTGAGGGTGATGAGTGGATTATCCAGGGTGAAAAATATTTCTCGTCGCATGCCGACTTCGCTGAGTTTCTCATTGTGATGGCTATTACCGACCCAGACGTGCCAGTTCATAAGGGTGCCACCATGTTCCTGGTCCCGCGCAGCACACCCGGCATTGAAATTCTGCGCAACGTCGGTCTGATGCACGAGAGTCTCGACGAAGCCGGGAGTCACGGCTGGGTTCGCTACAACAACGTCCGTCTGCCAGCCGACTCGGTATTGGGAGAACCCGGCAAAGCCTTTGAGCTCGCGCAAAAAAGATTGGGCGGCGGGCGAATTCATCATGCAATGCGTACAGTCGCCTACTGTAAAAAAGCACTGGATATGCTGTGTGAACGCGCGCTCAGCCGCTACACCCAGGGCAGTCTTTTATCTGAAAAGCAGACCATACAAAACTACATCGCCGACTCTTTTATTCAGCTTGAACAATTTCGTCTGCTGGTGCTGTATGCCGCTTGGTGGTGCGACAAGGGTGATCGCTACAAATCGCGAGCGTACATTTCAGCGGTGAAAGTACAGGCGGCAGAGGTACTACACGACATTGTGCGCCGCGCCGTACAGGTCCATGGTGCGCTAGGCTGCTCCAACGAAACGCCACTTGCCAATCTGTGGATGACCGTGCCAACCATGGGCATAGTGGATGGGCCCAGCGAAGTCCATCGGATGACAGTGGCAAAGCAGGTATTACGCCAACATCAACCCTCGCCGGATTCACTGTGGCCAAGCGAGTGGCTTCCGCCGAAGATTGCTGATGCGCGCAAAAAATACGCCGACATTCTTGACGATACCGTAGGCAACCTCTGATGAATGAACCCTCCGAGGGCCACAGCGCCACAGAACCCACTCTGAACGCTGGCGCGCTTGTACAATGGATGGACGCCCAGAAGCTACCCGGCAGCGGCTCTCCCCTGGCAACTCGTTATATCAGCGGCGGCGCCTCCAACGAGATCTTTGAACTGCAGCGGGGTGATGTTCGCATGGCACTGCGTAAGCCACCGAGCAAAGTGCCACCGGGTCGCAACGAAATTATGCTGCGAGAATATCGCGTCATTGCGGCCTTAAAAGGCACCGACGTACCGCATCCACGAGGTATCGCGGTTTGCGACAACACTTCGGTCCTGGGATCATGCTTCTACATCATGGGGCACATCGACGGCTGGACGCCGATGGGGCAACTGCCACCACCTTTCGTGAGCGACCCAAAACTACGAGCTGCGATGGCTTACGAACTGGTTGATGCAATTGCGTTACTTGGCCAGGTCGACTGGCGAGCGGCTGGACTGGAGGGCTTCGGCAAACCTGAGGGTTTCCTCAATCGACAGGTAGATCGCTGGCTGGCTCATCTAACCAAGATTCAGTTTCGAGATATCCCCGGCCTGCAGGAGGCAGCAAGTTGGCTACGCACACACACTCCCAAGCATTTTAGGGCGGGCATCATGCATGGCGACTACCAGTTCGCCAATGTAATGTTCCACCATGGGCAAGAGGCAAAGCTGGCGGCCATCGTCGACTGGGAAATGGCCACAGTCGGCGACCCTCTGCTGGATTTGGCCTGGATACTCATGACCTGGCCCGACCCCGATGAAGACCGTAGCGCTGGTTACGTAGACTTTAGCGGCATGCCCTCCCGCGAAGAACTGATGCATCGCTACGCCACCATCAGTGGCCTGCCAGTGGATGCCATGGACTATTATATTGTGCTGGCCCGGTTCAAAATGGCCTGCGTCCTCGAAGCAGGTTACGCCCGCTACGTGCAAGGCGGTGCCGACAACCCCAAGATGGCAATGTTCGGTGATGTTGTGCTGGATATGGCAGAAAAGGCTCACTTCCTCGCAAATACTTCACCGTTGCGCGGCACCTTGTAAAAGAAGCTATATCCATCCCGCTAATTTTTTACATGACAGATGTCTTTTAAAGTTCTATATTAGGGCGCATGCCTGAAGTTATAATCGGGTAGAAACGTGCACACGGAGAACACAATGCAGTACAAGACCATCGATTGCGACCAGCATGTGATTGAACCCCCAGACCTATGGGAAAATTACCTACCAAAGAAACACCAGGAACTTGCTCCGAAGTTAGTCAAGGATAAAGACGGCGGAGACGCCTGGCTTCTCGGGGAAGCGGTGGAATCACTGGGGCTGGTGGCGGCAATGAACCAAACACCCAAAACTCTGAAATGGACCGGAGTAAAGTATGCCGAAATGCACCCCGGCATTTACGAGCCCGCTTCCCGACTTGAGCTCATGGATGAAGATCGCATAGATGCTGCAGTTTTCTTCCCGCCGCAGCGCACCATGATTTACTTTATGGGGCAGGAAAAGGAATTCTCGTTAGCGGGCATGCAGGCTTACAACAATTTTATAGCCGATTTTTGCAATCACAAGCCAGAGCGACTGGGCGCTATCTTCCAAATGCCGGCCACCGGCATAGAAGACTCAGTGGCGGAACTGGGACGCGCTAAAGAAGCCGGAGCCAAAGGTGTGGGACTGGCCACCTGGCCCAGCGGTGAAGCAATTCTCTCTGCACAGGACGATCAATTCTGGGCAGCCGCTGAAGAAATGAAAATGCCCATTCATATCCACATCGGCTTGACGCCCCCCACGGTAAAAACAAAACGCTGGGCTGAGAAAGGCGGTGCGTCTCAACTAGTGCAGTTTTCCACCACCATGAGTCGGATGCCGATACTATTTGCAGAGTTCATTTTTAACGGTGTATTCGAGCGCTACCCAGGACTCACCATTGTCGGTGGAGAGGTTGGTGCTGGCTGGGTGCCCTTCTTCAAACAGGAACTGGATGACCGGTATCGACGCAACCGTTACTGGACCGGAGTTAATCTTTCAATGCTGCCTAGTGACTACTACTTGCGAAATTGCAAAGTTGGCGTGGTGAGTGATCAATTTGGTATTCAGAATTGCGACTCCGTAGGCGTAGATACCATGATGTGGTGCAGCGACTTTCCTCACCACATTACTGACTGGCCGCATTCACATCACCTGATTAATTCGATGTCGCAGGGTTTGGATGAGGCGAAAAAACGGAAGATATTTTGTGAAACCGCTGGCAAGCTTTACGGCTTTATCTAGGCGTCAAAAAGGTACTGCAAAATAGCCTTATGCCAATGCCTCGGGACTCCACAAGCTGCGCTTGCAAGGACTAAGTCGGCGCCGATTACAGCGGTTTCAACGACCCATCTGCAACTACTAAACCAGTCAAAACAGGGCTGCCACGCAGCTATCAATCTATTGCTGGGTTTTGCCTATCAGTCTATTGGAAGAAGTTGGCGGCCTTGGCCTTGATCTCGTCGGCCTTATCTTCGCCTGCGTCCGCCAATTCTTTCAGATAAGCCTGACCCTCAGCCATCTTGCCCTTGATATCGTTAACCTGGATAAGGAACTGCTCCTCAAGATCGGCTCCCGCCACGTCAGCTTCCGCCTGGGCCTTCTTGGCACTGGCTTTCGCTTGCGCTGCTTCAAGCTGCTCGTCATAGGCAGCCATTTGCTTTTCAACTTTTTCTTTCAGTAGTCCTATCAGACTCATTGCACGCTTCTCCTCTTGCCGATACCTGCGTTAATGCTCACTCATTGTAATATTTCAAGCTGCGGCTCTCCACTGGCACTGCATCGCTCAGTCACAACCCCGCAGTTAGGTGGCGCAAACTGCTTGGAAATCTTCAACTTTCTCCACCAATTTACCAGACCGACACACGTCCGGATCATCGTAGGGCGAGTCTCGGACAACGCTGCCCTGTTCTATGAGGACAACCCTAATCTTCTTGAGCTTTTCGACCGGTTTATCAATATGCGATTCGACTAAACCTCGCCGCCTCTTCTATGGCTGCGACGACGAAGAATAATGATTAATAACAACAGGCCAGCTGCGCTCATCAGCAGCGATGTCATTTGCAGTTGTGCAACATAGGGCTCACGCAGAGACTCAAGCAGTCCCTTAGCGCCCTCGTGAAGCACCAGATAAAGCAAGGCAATCTGACCATCGAAACTCCGCCTGGCATCAAACCACATAAGAAAAATACCAACGGCAAGGGATGCGGCCATAAACAGGAAGTGTAGTGGCAGTACCGGGTGACTGGGGTGCGCAGAATGATCGAGCAAACCCGCCTGAAGCTGGAGATACCAGACCTGACTACCGGGCTGATAGCTGAGGCAATAGGCCGAATCGCACTCAGGGCCAGTGCAACAACCATTCATAAAACAGCTGATGCGTACCAGCGCAAACGCAAAACAGACCGTAATCGCTAATACGTCGAGAAACCTGAACAAAGGTAAGGAGGGCAAAATCCATCGCTTGAGCAACGGACCTACAAGCACAATTGCCAGAAGCGCACCTGGGTATCGCAAACCACCACGCCATTCTGCCGACAGCGGCTGATAAGGTTGCCAGTCACGTACGTACAGAGAAAACAATTTCGCGCCAAGGAACGCCGCCACAGCAACGCATAGCAGCAGGATAATCGCACGGCCAGCCCGAACGCCGTCGTTACGAAGATAGAGTATGAAAAACAGAATGCCAAATAGTGCTATGGGTGAAATCAGGGCTCGTAATGCGTCCAGACCAAACAGACCGCCAGGGTACATAGTAATATAACCGTCCCTAAAAAATTAGAAGTTCAGACTTGTCTTCCGAGCCTGTGCTATTGCTTTTTTATTGGATACAACCTGCGTCTTCCGCGGCCAGTCGGCGAACGGCAATGGGAACACACGCTCACAATGCGCTCTGCGTGTGCTCCAGCCAGAGTCGACCTTAACAGCCTCCTCCTTCACAGGCATCGCCAATGCCATCGTTATCGGTGTCTAACTGCTCCGGATTGAAAGTAATGATGCAATTGTCTTGAGAATCGACAACCCCATCTCCGTCAATATCATCCGGCGCGACCAGATCACAGGCATCACCGATGCCATCGCCATCGCTATCTTCCTGCCCATTGTTTGCGACTGCCGGACAATTGTCGAGGTTATCCAGAAAATCATCCTCATCCCGGTTAATACCCATGCGGACTCCAGCGCCCGGTGGGACGCAGGTATACGTCAGTGGTCCTTCGCTCACTGCTAACGTGCGCAGTGCAGCATCGGATATCAGGCTACCGTCGTCCGAGCGGAACTGACCACTCGCTTCCAGTGTCCCGCCGCGTTCTTCGCCGGCAACACTACCCTTCACGATCAACTCGCATTCAGGCACAGCGCCTCCAGCCGTCAACGAATCATAAATCGTGCCAGCACGCTGAATCATCATGTCTATACGCGGGCCAGCTACGGCAGAGTTGGTAGAATCTAGCGTTACCTGCTGGGCAACCATCGGAGCAAGGTCCGTAGGGAACTCGAAAGTGAAACTCTGCAGATTCAATTTATCGGCGTTAGACAACGTGAAGACACTCGCAGAGAAAAAGTTAAAAGGAGTGTCCACTGAGCCGTCGTGCAGGAGACCGTTTCCACGTATCTGCGGTCCGGTATTGCTGCCAGCAGTGGAGAGCCCAAACATTCCAACCTTTTGATAAACATTCCGCATGTGCGGCACTTTGAAGTCCTGGGTTTCGCCCTCGAAGGTCTGATCCCCCCCCGTTCCGAAAAAACCCTCGGCTGGGTCGAGCGTATGGCAGCCCTCACACGTTGCGATACCATCGCTAAGCCCGTTGAAAAAACGAGTCTCTCCCGCAGCTGCGGACGCTGAGAGTTGATTATTCAACGCACGAATCGGGTTTGGCGGGAGTGCTAACCTCAACGCGAATGCGGTGAATAGATCCATTTCAGCATCAGTTATAGTGCCTTCCATTCCAACTAAACCTTCAAACGCTGGCCTAAAGTTTTTGAACGATAGTTCCTCCGAGCAACTTGCGCCAGTAAGTGCATTACAAAGATCAGTGGCAAGCTCGCCGTCGGCTCGATCACCGCGCCAATGATGCGATCCATGCGATGCTATCCCGCGAAGCGTTTGCGTGGTCATCGGCCCCTTGCTCGGATGGAACGTAGACGCGCTGGGCAAGGGAACGGCAGAGGGAATATTATTGGTTGTTACTTCATCATCAGGGTTGCCGAGGTTCCAGACGTTGGCATCCAGGTCAGCGAAAATATGGCAGCTGGAGCATGTTGCCTCCCCGTTACCAGATGTAGCAACTGCGTCATACAGGAATCGGCGACCCGCAACGATCTCAGGAGGCTCAGCGCTGAACAATATATGTGTTTCAACAGTACCTTTGGTCGCCAGATCAATAACCTCAACCTTGTTATCAAAGCGGGTAAGGACATAAAGGCGGTTATTAGCCTCATCCAGAGCAATTCCGCTGGGGCCGCCACTGGTAGGGATGTAGTTTGCGCTCTCAACCGTGGGATCAAAACTCGACTCAAAGTTAGCGCTTTCTATATCTGCCGTATCAAAAACGCCGATCTTCCCGGAGCCAAATGCCGCAACATAAAGCTTGGCTCCGTCACTGGAAACTACCAGATGGACAGGCGTTGCTAGACTGTGTTCCTTCTGGGCGTTGATCGCCGCATGATTTGCACCCGCATCGGTGTGAAGCAGGTTGTAATCAATGTGCTGATTCAGGTGCTGCACATCCACTGCACCAGAGGGGTCAAGCACAGTGATCCGAGACTGAGACAAATTGCCCTGAACGGTACTGCCGCCATAATCCCCGGGCCCCTCAAACTCAACGTGGTTTGGCTGCTCGATGTTGGTCACATAGAGTTTATTGGACACAGGATTGACCGTCAGATTAAAGTTGATGGTGCCCACATGGCTAAACTCTTGAATTGACCCGGGGGACAATGTGTTGGCATTGATAGCAAACACATCGTAGTCTGGCAGATCAAAACGCACCCGGTTGCTGCGGTTCGTTCCGTTTGAGTCAACCCAGTTGTTGCCGATCTTTTTGACGATCACGCCAGTTTCAGGTGCAGGGAAACCCTGGAAATTGTTAGATGGCCCCGGCACCCCGTTGGGTCCAAAACCATTGGCTACTTCAGTCTCGTTGATTACGGTGGTCTGATTACCTGAAAAATGCACGGCGACATACACAGTAGCGCCATCGGGGGTGACGGCCAAACCTCGCGGTGTATCACCAAAAAAACTGAGGATGCGAAGTGGCGTTCCGCCGATGGTGGTACCAAGCGATGCGGCATCAAAAACCCAAACGTCCGCTCGCCCGATGCCCTCCGTGGTCAATTGCGGATCTCCCGATCCGGGAACCCCTGAAATCGACGGATGAGTACGATGCTGCCCACGGTGTGCGGTGGTGATAAACGCGCGATTGAATGCGGTTCCGGCAAATTGAATATCCCGTGGCTCGTCACCGACCAACAGCGTGCGCACAACCTTTGCAGGACTGGCGGAGAGATCGACAATACTTACGCTATCAGACAGATGGTTTACCACCCAGATCTCATTGTTATCCCGAGCCGCAACAGCAACGGGCTCCATGCCCACTGGAATAGAATCGACATGTGTTAGCGAACCGCCACTTACGGAGAATACCTCCAACCGATTATCCGGCGTGTTGACCGCAAGCAGCGTATTGCCGTCAGGCGTGAGTATAATCGGCCTGACCTGGCCAGACTCGAAAAGGGTATATGATGGCGGCTGAGCGACCACCGACGTAGCGGCCCCCATAGTGACAAGAAGAGATAGACAAGCCAAGGCAAGAGAAATGGTGGCATGCGCTTTTTTGCGCGCAATTAGATATTGCTTCATGGAAAGGATTCTCCTAAAAACACTGGCTTTGAATCGAGGATTTTTTTCCCGATATCGTGTTATTTACTTGCACACCGCTGCAGAATACTACAAAGAAAATACCGATGGCAACAGCTATCCGCAACGCCTGAGAATGGAATATAGGGCCAGCTAACGGTAAGCGGGATACCCTGCTCAGAGCTAGTCAGCAGTCATTAGATCTGAGGGTGAGTGACTTCCCTTCCCTGAACACCCTCCAGCGCATTGCGGGGGTAATCTATTTTAATTATTGTCATTTTTTTCATAAGCTTACCGGCGCTTCTCAGCTCCGAAAATAGAGCGGCGCCGCGCGGTTATTTGGGCAGAACCCGGCCATGACATAAGCAGCTTTCTTGAACATCAGGTCTTTCGCTGCCGGTAGCTCTATACGAGCAGCAAGTCATAACTTGTCAATTTGATACGACTAAAAGCTTGTTACCATCATTATGACACGCTAGTTAGCCGCCCAGTTCGCCCGAATTATTCGGCGCAATAGCTTGCCGGTTTCGTTGTAGGGTAGCTCCGAAGCAAAGTTGATGAACTGGGGGACCCGGGAGGAACGCAATTGATTCCTGACACAATCCCGGAGTTCGTCGGCGGTAGCTTCGCCACCGGGACGCAGCACGACCACAGCGGCCACCGCTTCGCCCCAGTGTTCGTCGGGAACGCCTACCACACACACATCTAACACCGCCGGATGACTTAGCAATACGTCCTCGATTTCTCCGGGTGACATATTCTCAGCGCCACGCACGATAACATCGTCCGCACGACCTTCGAGAAACAAGTATCCTTCATCATCCAACTCACCCGCATCGCGGGTGGGGAACCAGCCTTGGGCATCCAGGACGCTACCACGGCCAACATATTCACCAGAGACCTGATCTCCGCGAACATAGATTTCCCCGCGATGACCGGGCGGTAACGCCCTGCCTTCCTCATCCCGTATCTGCAGTTCTACTCCCGGAAGTGGTCGGCCAACCGAGGTGAGGCGACGACGCTCTGCAGGATCATCACTGGCACCAGCTGCGCGATGTTCCCATGGCAACAACACACAAATAGTAGAGCTCGTTTCAGTTAAGCCATAAGCCTGCGTAAATTTTGTGTTCGGTAACAAAGCCATTGCCCGCTCTATTACCGGCTGCGGCATCTTGCCGCCACCGTAGGAAATAGAAGCCAGTAGTGGCAAGTTGGCAGAATCCTGCCCTTCCAGTTCGCTTACAATTTGGGACAGCATAGTGGGCACCAGGAATCCATTGGTGACTCGCTCCCGCCTAGCAATGTCTATCCAATCCCGTGCGTTGAAATTGGGCAACTGAACTACACGTCTGCCGGCATAGACGGAGCTGATAACCGAAATCACGCCCGCGATATGATAGGGCGGCACCGTTACCAACGCGACCTCATCCTCGGCGGCGGAGCCAAATTCAACCGCGGAGAACATGTACGACACCAGGTGCCGGTGACGCAACACCGCCGCCTTAGGAGTCCCAGTAGTGCCACTGGTAAACAACAACACAGCAATATCATCCGGCGCCATCGGCCAGTCGTTTTCCGCCGGGCTTGTACCTTTGCAGGCGCGATCGACAAACGTTTGTCTCGCCTCTAGTTCCACCTCCGACCGCGAAGACCATGAAGCGATGCGCTCTGCATCCGTTACCATGAATGCAGGCTCTATTCGCGACACCAATCCCTCCACTTCACGACTCGCCAGACGGTAATTAATCGGCACGAAGGGTTTGCCCGCCCAGGCGCTGGCAAACAGACCGATCGGTAATGCAAGACTACTCACATCTAACATCGCCACATGCGCACAGGCACCGTCCCGCAAACGCATCCCTGCCTGACCGGCCGCATCAAACAGTTGCTGATAGGTAAGCGACTCATCCCCGTTTACAAAAGCTACTCGCTCACCAAAGCCCTGGGCAGCCATTTCCAACAACATCATCAAGTTCATAGGTCGTGTTATTCGCTCATTATTGTGTAGATACAGATCACGATTAGTCGGAAGACGGTAATGGCTTGGCACCCTTTTGCACCAACGCAACACCCTCTGCCGCCAGAGTACCCTCACCCGGCTTTACGCACAGCAGCTCAAGATCGCCTGTCTCATTGGTGTAGCGTTTACCCAGCTGAGTACCTTCTGCAGCACTGGCCTCTAATTGCAGACCTTCTCCCACCGGCTCGCCCTCCAACAATAGCGGCGCACCACCACAATTCAATGCCACAGAACTGTCAGGAGCGGCAATAACAACCACTTCAGTAGCACAAACTGCGCTGCGCAAGCGCGCTCCAGGTTTATATTGACTCATCTCTCACTCTCTCTTTGTCGGTCTTGCACCAGGGACAAGCATGCGTCCCACATCAAATAATTTCGTCTATCAGGCCCCACTCAAGCGCGGTGGCAGCATTAATTCTACGCGCAGAAAGAGCCAGGTATGCTGTGCGCTGCCGGCCTATTCTCTCAAGAATACTGACCGTTCCACCGGCACCGGGTAGCAGACCCAATGTGATTTCGGGCAGTTGCATGAACGTATTCTGTGTCGCAATAACACGGCTGGCAAAAGCAGGAAGTTCGATTCCCGCGCCAATACAAGCACTGTGCAGACGGAACTCCAGTCGCGCACTCTGCTCCAGCAACAATTGGCTAACACTTTGACTGGAACGGACTGCGTGCGCAGTAGAGGGATCACTCACCTGGCCAAATTCGCTCAGATCACCGCCGATGCTGAAACAGCTTCCCTCGCCTCGAATCACAGCGCGGTGCAAACTATAATCGGCTTTGAGGAGTAGCAAGGCTTCATACAAACTATCGCGCATTGCTGTGGAATAGGCATTGCGCGCATTGGGCCGATTCAGTGTGATACTCAGCTCATCATTGTTGCGCTCAATCACAATTGGCCGGTCAATCTTCGATTGGACCGCGGTTGCCCTGTTATAGCTTTGCATCACCTGCTTATGCTCAACGCCCTGCTGCAAACTGGCATAAGCCAGAGACTCGGCGAAAAGGCCCTGGCCGGATGTTGCTTCCTGATTATGGCGCAATAGTTGTACCAACGTCATTGCCGCCAGTGGATGTGCATCAATATTTGCAGTCATGGCTGCGACCGACGGTAGATCTGGTACCAATACATCCAAACCATGTAGCAGCCTCGATGAGGCAGTGGTACCCACTCCGATAACCGGACACGGTAACAACCGCAATTGACTCACTAGTGCTTCCAACCCAATCCACCCCTGGACCGCCTGTGCCCCGGATATATCCAGCAACAGATAATTGTGATCACGCAGCGGTGAAAAACTTTCCAGACCCATGGGCGTGGCGCTCAACCGCGCAACATCGGTGAGAGTCAGCACTGTTTCAGACCGGGAACGTGCCCTGGTGCTGGCAGGGTCATGCAGCAGCTGATGCATCACGCGTCCCCTGTTTTTCAGTACCATCTCGATGAAAAATACATTTTCCATTTCTGAAGCTTGCGATCACGTCATCGCTGCGCAAGCGCAACCGCGCGTCTTTCCAGGGCTGGTTAAGCAAACAGAGGTCAGCCACACAACCCTCCTCTACCCGACGGACAGCTCCACCGGCATCGTCGGCGGCAGAGGTGAAAAGGGCCAGCGCTTGTTCCGGGCTCAGCGCTTCTGCGGGCCCGATCGCGCTGCCCGATCGGCTGCGGCGATTCACCGCCGCGCGCATTGCATCCCAGGGATCCGGGTCGCCATAGGGCGCATCAGTACTGCCTGCAACACGGATACCCCGCACCAAAAGTGTTTTACAGCGATAAAGGTTGTTCTGCTCCAGATGAGGTATGTCTTCAAGGTACTGATCACCGCGCTCATAAATAAATCCTGGCTGGGTAACAACCCGCACACCAACTTGCTTTACAAGCGGAATCAATTGCTCAGCGACCATGGATGCGTGTTCAATTCTATCGCCCGAATGAACACCCACATCGCGCAGTACAGCCAGCGCCAGCACCAACTCGGCCGATGTAACGCAGTGCACTGCCACTGCTCTAGCCTGAGAATGCGCGTGGGAAAAGATAGCGCGCAAGCTATCCCAATCCGGCAGTGCATTTTCATCGAGCATCACTTTTCGCTCACCCCTTTGCACCTGCTCACAGTTTGAGCGGGGAAGATCATCGCCGCCCATAACCCGCACCCGCTGTAGCAATTCGCCACGCTCGGCAGCGGCTGAGAACTGGCTCATCGCAAAGTGACTATTGTCCGGCGACGTATCTGTAACACCGGTCACACCAAAGCCTGCCAGGCGCTGTGATACTTCTATTAGCGAAGGCACGGTGGCAGGACCCACTGCATTCAGTTGACGGCGTATCCAGCCATCGAGTCGATACAGTCGACCGCTTGGGCGGCCCTTGTGATCCAGTTCAATGCCCCGCATTCCGATCTGCTGGTGCAGTGACAATTGTTCAGCAGCAAGTGAATTCACCATCCACATTTTTCCGCTACGGTGCTGGATTTTGATAGGGCGATCAGGGCAGATGCGGTCCAGTGTGTGAAGGTCCAGGTCACCCATGACCGACTCATGATAGTTCACGCCCCGAATCCACCCGGAACCCGAGGCACAGCGCAGTGCTGATAGCAGCGCAGATCGACTGGAGACCTCCGGCGGACCACATTGCACAGAGTTGCATAGGGCCGCCAGAGCGAATAAGTGGATGTGGTGGTCATGCAACCCCGGCAGGAGCGCGCCACCATTGCCTGCAATCAACCGTTCGTTCGGTGCAACTAGCAGGTCCCGGCCGACTTCACAGATACGACCTCCTTCACAGCGCACGTCGACCAGCTCAGTACGGTCCATCAATGCCACTTTGGTGATCAAGAGTCGCTGTACTACTTCCACGCCATGCACCCGTTTCCTGCTAATATCTGACGCATCGTCAGATATTACATTCAAGCATGTTTACTACCGATTTCCAACACCCTGGTCGCTCACTGTTTCAGTTGCTCCATACGCACTGCACGCAGTGTGGACCGGCGCATTTTGCCCGCATCATCGCGCAGCAAGGTTGTAACGATTTCAATACTCGCGGGAACTTTATAGTGCACCAATTGGTCCGCTAGATGATCACGAATATGCGATTCTTCAAGCTCATTCGATTGCGCACCAATATCGACGATGGCGTGCAATCTCTGACCCAAATCGTCATCGGGCAGACCGATCACAGCGCAGGAGCGCACACCCGGTAGTGAATCAATTGCCGCTTCAATCTCGGCCGGATAGATATTTCTGCCCCCGCATAACACCATGTCACTGCGCCTGTCTCCCAGATACAGGTAGCCGTCATTATCGAAGTACCCCATGTCGCCAACTGATTCCCAGCCATCTTCCGTCAAACGTGATGTCGCACCCACATAGTGGTAGGTGGAGCCAGGTCCTCCGGCAGGCAACATGTAGATTTCGCCCATTTCCCCGGGTGGCAATTCGCGGCCGTCGTCATCCAGAATTTTAAGTTGTGCACCCGCAGCGGGTTTGCCCACCGAACCCGGATGCTTCAGCCATTCTGTTCCGCTAATGAAAGTACCCCCCATCCGCTCACTGGGCCCGAAAGCTTCGTGCATCACCTCAGGGCCCAGCCAGTCGATCCAGGTGCGCATTAACCAGGCAGGGCAAGGTGCACTCCCGGTGAGTACGAATTCCAGGGAGGATACATCGACTGACTCCCGCTGCTGGGCGGGTAAACGCCAGATACGCAGCAGCATAGTAGGCACTACCGTCATGCGATCTACGTGATGATGCTCGATCAGTTGCAAGCTACGCAGCGCGTCAAATCGGCGCATCACAACAACCGTACAACCGCAGAACAGACCACCAAATGCCGCGCTGAAAGGCGCGCCGTGGTAAAGGGGACCGGGAACCAGAACCGCACTACGTCCTTTAAACAACGCCGATGCGCGCTGTGGGTCATACACTGCAGGGTTAGACGCCACTATAAGCTTGGGCAGACCAGTACTGCCACCTGACGCCATGGCGCGCTCGTGGATTGATATTTGTTCCGGTAAAGCCTCGGCCGAATAGCCGGCAACGGAAAAACCCGCAGGCACACAACAACGCCCCGTATAAGTACCTTGTTCCACACCGATCACCAGACTGGGGTTGGCCCGCTCGACAATCGTCGCGCGTTCAGCGTAGGGTAATCTATGCGATATTGGATTGGGAACGGCACCCAGTTTCCAAATGGCGAGACAAGCGGCAAAAAATTCTGCGCCGTTAGGCAGAGCAATCGTCGCGAAATCGCCGCTTGAAAGGCCTCGTTCAGCGTAAGCGCGCGCGAGACGATTGGACCAGGCCTCCAGCTCACTCCGACTCACTTGCACGCTTGTGTCGGGCCCATCACAGACCAGTGCCACCTGATCGGGCGCTTCCGCAGCCAGCGCAGTCATAACGGACCCGTAAGGTGTTCCTGCCTGCGACAAATTGCGATCCTGTTTATCGACTGCCATGCATAGGGCCGTGTAAGCGAGGTTTTAGCGCGCCGTCAGCGCGCTTTAATGAACTCTGCCATGATGTGGTCCAGAGCCTGAAGCTGCCGCTGGCGGGTAAAATAGGTCGGGCGCAAGATGGCATTACACCCAAGACCGTTTAGCCGGTGTAATAGGCTATGCGCCAGGGGCAACAGATCGATATCGGTCTTCAACTCATTATTGTCCTGTGCCTGCTGCAAAAATTCCAGAATAATCTTTTCCGACACGTGAATGCGTTTTGACTGTTCCCGCCGGTGCTCGTCCGACACAGCCGCCATTCCCCAAAACTGCATCCGAACCTTCCATTCATTGCGCGTTTCCGGGGTGATAGGGAGGCTCAGCTTGCTAAACGCTTTCAGCGCAGTGAGACCTGACTTTCCCTTCAGTGCTACATCTGCTCTGGCCAAAGAACGTTCGTTAATCCAACGGATAGTCTTGGTGATAAGCTCTTCTTTATTGTGGAAGTAATGCTCAATAAACCCGCGGGAGTAGCCCGACTGCCTCGCGATCTCGCGAATAGTGGTCTTTTCTGCACCCACCGTTGCCAGCATCTCCGCGACTATCTCAACAATCCGCTCGCGTCGCTCATCATGATCCACAATTTTGGGCATCGGTTGAATCCGTTCTCTTCATGGGTTTGGGCAGTCGTTCTATTATAAGGCAATTGGCTTTATTAGGAACAAACAATCTGATTTCAGACAGTCTCGAGACTCGGCATTGGCTCAGTTCAAAAAAACTGAACCTTGGAACGATGGAGAATGAAATAAGCCCCTTCGATGGGCCCGTCTGACGGGGGCGGGATGTGCGCGCTTTTATATATGCCAGCTGTCTGATAAATTAACCCGTCCATTGCATGAGGCGCTCAGGCATGCCCTTCCCGGAATTCGAGCCGTGTACCCCGGCTTTTATCCGTTTCCTTGAGGAACACTACGCGACCAACGACCTGATCGTGTACGAGGGCCGGCGTCTGAGTTATGCAGAGGCTGCGACTAATTCAGCGCACCTGGCCCGCGGTATGCTTGCCTCGGGCATCAGCAAGGGCAGCCGGATTGGTTTACTGATGCCCAACAGCCCCGACTTTGTGGTGGCATGGCTGGCAGCGGCAAGAATCGGCGCTATCATTATCCCCATCAATACCTTTTACAAAACCAAAGAACTCGCTTTTATATTGCATCATGCGGACATACAAATCCTCCTGACTGCGGATAAACTCCTGAATAACGACTACCTGGAGCGCTTGGAAACCTGCATTCCAGCACTGAGTGAAGAGCCTCCCCGCAGCATCGGCGCACCGCTTTTGCTGCAAGACTTTCCCTTTTTGCGCCAGGTGTATGTCTGGGGAGAATCGAGCCGCCAATGGACGGTGTCTTCCCAGCAACTATTGGATGCGGCCGCTTCTGTTAGTCAGAGTTATTTAGATGCCGTGGAGCATTGCGTGTCCCCAGCTGACCCACTCACGGTCATTTATAGCTCTGGTAGCACTGCCGACCCCAAGGGTGCCATCCACACACACGGCAGCGTTATCCGTCATTCTTACAACCTCAATCACTGGCGCGACCTGCAATCCGATGACCGCATCTTCTCTCCTATGCCCTTCTTCTGGGTCGGGGGCCTGATATTTACCCTTCACTGCGCACTGCACAAAGGCTGCACCTTGATCTGCGAGGAAGTTTTCGAGCCGGGGAAAACGTTGTTATTACTGGAATCTGAGCGGGCTACGCTGGTGACAGGCTGGCCTCATTATGGCAGCGCGCTGGTCGATCATCCCAGCTGCGGCGAGCGCGACTTGTCTGCCATTCGTGGCGGTAATATCTATGCTTTGTTGCCCGACAACATTCGTCCCGCTGACCCACAACTGCGCTCCAACGCCTTGGGCATGACCGAAACCTGCGGCCCCCACTCCATCGACCATATGGACGTCGATCTCCCGGAAACTATGCGCGGTTCGTTTGGCCGCCCGCTGGAAGGCGTGGAACACAAAGTTGTTGATCCTGACACCGGTGAACATTTAGCTACCGGCACCGAGGGCGAAATATGCATCCGCGGCTATAACGTGATGCAGGGCCTGTACAAGGTCGAGCGAGAAGACAGCTTCGATGCAGATGGTTTTTATCGCAGCGGCGACAGCGGTCACCTCAACGAAGACGGCTTCCTCTTTTTTACAGCACGTCTCGGAGAGTTGATCAAAACAGCGGGCGCCAACGTGACGCCACTTGAAGTCGAAATCACCATCGATGAACAACCGGAGATACAATGTTCCTATGTCGTTGGCCTGCCCCACCCCGATCGCGGTCAGGAAGTCGCAGGCGCTATTGTTCTCAACGCTGGACAATCACTAGACGCCAGGGAACTACGCAAGCGCCTCAAACAGGAACTGGCATCCTATAAAGTCCCCAGCAAAATTTTCTTCTGTACCAGGGACGAGATTCCCTTTACCGATAGTGGCAAAGTGGATAAGCGTCGTCTCACTGACTATCTATCGGGTTTGGCAACACAATGATCAAAGATAAAACGGCTATCGTCGGTATCGGTCAAACGGCGTTCGGTAAGAAACTGCCCGAATCGGAACTGGAGCTGGCCTGCACCGCCGTAATGAACGCGCTGGACGACGCCGGAATCGATCGGGCTGAGATCGATGGCCTGGCCTCCTATACACAGGAAGCACACTCGGAAGTCGAGCTCGCGCGAAACCTGGGGCTGGGTGATATCTCCTGGTTCAGCCAGGTCGGCTACGGCGGTGGAGCCGGTCCCGGCGTGATTGGCAACCTGGCAATGGCAGTGGCCACTGGCCAGTGCCGGGTGGGCGTCGCGTGGCGCTCAAGAAAACGTGCTTCTGGCGCTGTGCGCAGACCCTGGTCAAAAACCGGTTCTTCCGCACAAGAAGACATCGCTACAAACTACACCCGGCCCTTTGGAGTGATTCGACCAGTAGACGAGATCGCACTACTGGCCAGCCGCTACATGCACGAGTACGGTGCCACCCGAGATCACCTCGCCAACGTTGCCCTGGCACAACGCAAATATGCCAACAACAATCCCGACGCACAAATGGTTAATAAAACCATGACGCGCGAAGACTATATGACATCGCGCTGGATCTCCAAACCCCTGTGCCTGTTCGACAACTGCCTGGAAACCGACGGCGCACTGGCCACTGTTATCGTTAGCGCCGATAGGGCACGGGATTGCAAACAAACGCCTGTTTATATTCACGCATGGGCGCAGGGCTTTCATGCCCAGCACCAGACCATGCAGAACTTTTTCTGTGACGATCCACTGCACGGGCCCAGCTGGGTTGCTGCACGCCAGCTCTACCGTCAGTCAGACATTCAGGCCCAGGATATCGATGTCGCCCAGATCTACGATGCATTCACGCCGCTTATTCCCCTGTCTCTCGAAGGCTACGGATTTTGCGACCGGGGCGAAGGAGCAGCCTATACTGAGAATGGCAATCTCGAAATCGGCGGTGCACTGCCGGTCAATACGTCCGGTGGTGGACTATCTGAGGCCTATGTACACGGCTTCAACCTAATCACCGAGGGCGTTAAACAAATGCGTGGCACGGCCCATAACCAGGTTTCGGACGCCGCAACCTGCCTGATCACCGCGGGCGAAGGCGTGCCTACGGGCGCGCTGATTTTACGGCGTTAACACGGAGAGTACCGATGACCGACAGCGCCCTGCTACCCTTCATCGACGACACCAATAGACCCTTCTGGCGAGGTTGCCAGGAGGGCATTCTGCGCATGCAACAATGTCCGACAACCTCGCGCCTGATATTCCCTCCGCGACCCGTGAACCCATGGTCACCAAGAGACAAAGCTATTTGGACCGAGGTTTCGGGAAGAGGCACTATCTGGTCGGTGATCGAACCGCATCCTCCACTGATATCGAACTTCACCAAACTTGCTCCCTACAACGCTATTGTTGTGACACTGGAAGAAGACCCAAGCATACGTCTGATCGGCAACCTGGTTCCCGCCGCAGGCGCACAGATAAACGAAATTACTTACGAAGACATCGTGATTGGCACACCGGTTCAGGCTATATTCGAATCTATCAATGATGAGATCACCCTACCCCGCTGGGTGGTAGTTAGGCAGTAGAGACAATACACGCGTCTGCTCAGGAGCCTGGGCAGTACAAACGTAGACACATCACATTAGTCAGGGAGAAAGAGAGATGACAACCTATCGAGCACTATATATCAGGGAACACGATAACGGCGACTTTACCCAATCAATCGTCAACCGCGACACCAGCGACCTTCCCGAGAACGACGTACTGATAAAAGTGCAATTCTCGTCACTCAATTTCAAGGATGCGATGGCAGCCCACGGCAATCGCGGCGTCACCCGTGAATTTCCTCACCAGGGTGGCATCGATGCTGCTGGTGTTGTCGAACAAAGCGCCAGCGATGCATTTAAACCCGGCGACAAAGTAGTCGTTACCGGTTACGACCTGGGCATGAATACACCAGGAGGTTTAGCCGGCTATATCCGCGTACCCGCCGCATGGATACTGCCCTGCCCCAGGGGCCTCGCCGGAAAGCGCAGTATGCAATTTGGTACGGCGGGTCTGACAGCCCAATTGTGTATCAACAAGCTGACACAAATGGGGCTGACGCCGGATCGCGGGCAGGTACTGGTCACTGGTGCTACCGGTGGCGTCGGCAGTATTGCCGTGGCGCTGCTGGCAAACGCGGGCTTCGAGGTCGTCGCTAGCTCCGGAAAAGCGCAGCAGACCCAGTGGCTCAAAGACATCGGTGCCAGCGAAGTCATCGACCGTGCGGAGTTAAGCGAATTTAACAAGCGCCCGATGCTCAAAGAACGCTTTGCAGCGGCGGTTGATGTGGTGGGCGGTGATACCCTGGGCAATGTAATCAAATCACTCAAGGCCGGTGGCAGCGTCGCCTGTTGCGGGTTGGTGCAGTCGCCTGCATTCGATGCGACCGTACTGCCCTTTATCCTGCGAGGCGTCAATTTACTAGGTGTCGATTCTGTTGAAATTCCGCTAAGCGAAAAACAGGCAGCGTGGAAACAACTGGGGCGCTGCGCCAAGCTGCCCGCCATTACACTGATCAATACCGAAATTTCGCTGAAAAAAGTTCCTGAAGCGTTAGCCAACTTGTTCGCTGGCGGCGTTACAGGGCACACATTGGTCAAAATTGGTCGCTAACTAGTCGGAATTGACTCGCGTTGTCGGAGCGGCGATAAATCGAGCACAGCTTGCCGAAACACGTCGTACATACCGCTGTAGGCTCGCTTCGGCCATGTCCCCTGGGATGGGTTACGGCATCGCTGGACAGGACATAATGGTAATTCGCGTTAAGAGGCCTTGCCCAGCTACCCCATCTTCTCGAGAGGAAAATCAGTAAGCAATAAGCTCTTTGCGACTTAGCCGTCTTGTAATAGACTCTTTACAAGGTATCTGTCTTGTATAAATCAACGCATACAAACAAACGCAGCAGCACCCGCCCCAAAACCACGAGGTGAGCCAAGGTGTCATTTGAATTAAATCGCCGCCTGGTCGCCAGGCGACCCTCACTGGATACCGACATCAAGATTGATGCGGTCACTGCCAGCATCATCAACGGTTCATTTGAGACCATCTGTTTCGAAGTCGCTACTCATCTTGGCCGCGCGGCCTCTTCTGCCATTATTAACCAGTCCAACGAGCGCAATGCGAGCATCATCGACGCTAACGGTCGCCTCGCAGGCATTTCGGTGGGTATACCGCAACTACTATTCGTTTCGCCCCTCGCGGTGCGCTGGGGTCTGGAAAACGCAGAGCAGGACGACTGGGGTCCCGGCGATGTTTTTGTTGGCAACGATCCGGATTACGGTGGCGGTCACCTGCCCGACTACACGGTGTATGCGCCGTTGTTCGATGAACAGGGGGAACTGGTGCTTATTCAGGCACTACAGGCACACCAGGGAGATACGGGCGGCAAAGACCCCGGTGGGTTTTCGGTAGACAGCACGGACATCTTTGGTGAAGGCCTCGGCATTCCAGTACTGAAACTGGTGCATCGGGGTCAGCCGCGGCGAGACGTGATTGACCTGCTCATTCGCAACAATCGATTTCCCTCCTTCGCCGGTGATATTGCTGCGATGATCAGCGCGGTGCAGGCCGGCGTGCGATCACTGCACACACTGATGACACGCTACACAGTTGATAGCGTCAAGGCCGCCATAAATTACAACATCGATCAAACCAATTCACGGTTTCGACAAGCCGTTGCTCAGTGGCCCGATGGAGACTATCCCGCGCACGTCTGGATCGATCAGGACACGGCGGGCAATCCCGATGTACATGTACAGGTCACATGTCGCGTCGTCGGCGATCAACTGACTGTCGATATGACCGGCAGCGATGCACGCCCGGAACTGGTGAACGTCTGGAATACATTTGCCAATACACGCGGCTACGCCATCGCACAGCTCGCCTCCATGGTAGATCCGGACATCAATAAGAACGAAGGCCTATTCTATGCCGTGGAGATGGTTATTCCAGAAGGCTCTATTCTGCAACCCGCCCCAAATAAGCCCGCCGCTTTGGGTGCGTTTCACCCCGCCGTGGAAGTGGGCGAGGCGATTTGCATCGCACTTTCACCGATACTTCCGCAACGGTCGGCGCCCCAGGTATACAAACTCGGGATGCCCAGTGCGGTCATCGGCTTCAACGACGCGGGTGAAATGTGGATGGACCAGGGCGTGGATGTCCGCGCATCTGACGCCTCAGCAACCCAGGGCCTCGACGGCTGGGGCTCTATGTGCGCAGGTCTGGGCAACCTCATCCTGGCGACAGCGGAGGACGCAGAGAGCCGTTTTCCAGTGCTCAATCTGAGCCGCGAGATGACAACAGATACGGGCGGCGCGGGACGCTGGCGCGGCCAACCCGGCACACGCAACATCAAGCAGGTGCTTGAACCGGTATCTGCCATGACATGGATGGTGTCGCGCAAGCACCCGCTGCGTGGACTGTGCGGGGGCGACGATGCCGCACCCTACTCCAATTTTTTCCTGTTCGGCAGCGCCGATGAATTCGAAGTAGAAAACGCAATTAACGCACAATTGCCCGCTGGCGCAGTCACCGCGTACCAATATGGCGGGGGCGCTGGCTTCGAAAACCCACTGTTACGCACGGCTGAGGCAGTGAGAGAGGATGTATTGGACGAATATGTCAGCGTCGAGGCCGCCCGAGAACGTTACGGTGTTGTACTAACAGGTTCGGCAGAAAACTGTGATATCGAAATTGATCCTGAAAAAACCGAGGACTTGCGTCGCCAGCGAGTGGCAGAAAATATCAGGGACAGCAGCACATGAATTACCGTATCGGTATCGACATCGGTGGCACTTTCACTGATTTCGCGCTGTTAAAAAATCGAGAGCTCATACTGCATAAAAATCTCAGCACGCCGGAGGATCGCTCACTCGGTGTAATCCAGGGGCTGGAGCACCTGGCGGCGCTAGAGGGAAAAAATTTGTCAGAACTGCTGCGGCAAGTCGACGCCATTATTCATGGCACTACCGTAGCAGACAACACACTGATCGAGATGAATGGCGCCCGCACGGGGCTGCTCACCACTGAGGGCTTTCGCGACGAACTGGAACTGCGCCGAGGATACAAGGAAGACATTTGGGATGTACGCCTTCCGCCCCCGCCGCAGATCATTCCTCGTCGTCGCCGCCTGGGTATACCTGAGCGTATTCGTTTTGACGGTTCGGTTCATACGCCCTTAGATGAAGATGCTGCGCGTGATGCGATTCGCCGCTTGGCCAAGCAGGGTGTCGAGTCAGTGGCTATTTGCACCCTGTTCTCTTTTACCAATCCGGCTCACGAAATCCGGCTGGCGCAGTTAGTCACAGAAGAAATGCCCGGTGCCTATATCTCTCTTTCCCATGAAGTGCTTCCCAAATCTCCTGAGTTCGAGCGCGTCAGTACTACGGCTGTAAATGGCTACGTGGGCCCCCGTGTCAGCGAGTACATCGCGAAACTGAGCGATCGACTCAAGGACGCCGGATACCAACGTCATTTGCTGTTGATGCAATCCAACGGCGGGGTAATGACTCAAAACTATCTGGCACGCAGCCCCATACGCGTCCTCGCGTCTGGACCGGCCGGCGGCGTGATCGGTAGTGCGGCTATTGGCAAGGCAAAGGGGGCAACTGAACTACTGTGCGTGGATATGGGTGGAACCAGTTACGATGTCTCGGTCATCCGCAAGGGCATGGCGCCCGCGCAGTCGGGCTGGAATTGGCACCATCGCTACCTCGTCGCCGTACCCATGGTGCAGATTGAAACCCTGGGCGCTGGAGGCGGCTCTATTTGTAGTGCGGCATCCGGCACATTACAGGTAGGGCCAGCAAGCGCCGGCGCACAGCCAGGACCGATATGCTATGGCCAAGGAGGAACGCTGCCCACAGTCACTGATGCAATCCTGGTATTGGGTTTACTCTCTGACGAATCGGACTTTGCCGGCGGGAGTTTTCAGCTTACGCGCGATGGCGTCGAAGCCGCTCTCAAGGAGTACGTTGCCGACCCCATGAATTGCAGTGTCGAAGAAGCCGCGTTTGATTGCTGGCGCGTAGTGAATGCCAATATGACTCAGGCAGTGCGCCGCCTCACCGCGCAAAAAGGCAGTGATCCAGAAGACCTCACCCTGCTCGCCTACGGCGGTAACGGCCCTGTGTTTGCAGCGATACAGGCGCAGGAGCTGGGCATTAGTCGTGTATTGGTACCGCGTACCTCTCCTGGCTTTTCGGCGACCGGGGCACTGGCGGCACAACCGAGTATCGATGAAGAGCGCTCCTATATCGTACCCGGTACGGAGGCAGACGTAGATCACCTGCGCCACTTGTGGAAAGAGTTAGATCAACGCGCCGAAAGTTATTTACTGCAGGCCGGGTTTGAAAGAGACGACATACATTGTCGTTATCAACTCAACGTACGCTACCCCGGACAAAACTGGTCACTGACCGTCGACGCTGCGGACGTTCGCGGCGCCCAGGATCTTTCCTTTGCAGGCGAACAACTGGTAGAAAAAATGCTAAACCGCTTTCATCAGCTGCATTTTTCAGAGTACGGACATGCGCGAACGAGTGAGGCGCCGGAAATTACCGGCGTGCGTCTGATCGCCTCCACTCAAATACCGCAACCACAGTTCACCGGTGGATTCAGCGCCGAGTGTCACTCCGCTACACCGCATAAACAGCGCCGCGCCAACCTTGGCCAGGGTTACCACTCGACGGATATTTACCGCGGCTCAGATCTCGTACCGGGTCATTTCGTCACGGGGCCAGCGATTATTGAAGAAGCCTTTACCACCATTGTTGTCTACCCGGGCTGGAATGCTCAACTGGATGATGCGGGAGACTACGAGCTAACCCGCCAAACAAACTGATTTGCACCCGGGGTACCCTTTGCCCCGCGACTGGAGACCATTGATGATAAAAAGAGAAGATAACGACACGGCCCAACTCGATACCAGCCCGGTGGACATCTGGGTAGGCGTGCCGCTGGGCGGAG